>Ga0209367_1008155_pt1 | contig 14337 bp, 11 predicted proteins | sample WorMetLIZISLAND2_FD_187412 | JGI IMG/M metagenome (GOLD analysis project Ga0209367, IMG submission 187412) | Marine gutless worms symbiont microbial communities from Max Planck institute for Marine Microbiology, Germany - Olavius geniculatus... ... | reverse complement strand
GATTACGACAGTACTGGATACGTGAGCGAGAGAAGATTAGACAGAAAGAAAATGAGGTACGGGTTAAGTGTGAGTATTGTTGAGAGGCAGTGCGATACAAGGAAAGGTGAGAAACGGAGGCAGATGAAGATGATAACGTGTCCTGATGATGTGACAATGACATTATGATGAGAAAGGTGATGAGACAGGCGAGCAGATGCATGATGAATGATGATATGTGATGATATAGATGATAAAGTGGCCTAATGTTCTGGAAAACTGCTAAACCACTGTGGGAACCTGATGTAGGAGCGTGAGATAATAAGAGATTAGTTGAGAGGAAAGGAGAACTTAACCAAATGTGGCTTTTAACGGTTGCAAAAAAACAGGCAGTGTAGGAGCAGAGGTGACGTCGTGCGGCAGAGTGTTCCAAAGTCGGCGACCGGAAAGGCACGGTCGCCCATGGTCACCAGCCGAGTTGGTCTCACAGTCAGTAGAGCCGACGATGACGAGCGCAGGCGTCGGCGGTTGGTGTCTGCAACGCAACGTATGTCGTCGGCTAGGTAGCGTGGTGCCAGACCGTGTAAACTGCGGAAGATGGGAATGGCGAGTTTGAAGTCGACACGCTCTCTAGACCGTAGCCAATGAAGCTCTCGCAGAAGAGGTGTGACGTGTTCGCACCGTATTTTCCGGTAAATCAGTCTGGCGGCAGCATTGAGCACTCACTGACTGTAGTCGGCGGTGCTGGTTCTCTGGAAGTTCGGCGAGCGTGGCGTTGCCGTAGTGTAGACGTGGCTTGATGAGCGACACGGCCAGCGGCGTGAAGGCAGATACGGATACGGATCGCCGAATGCTACGCATGTGACGTAAAACCGCAAAACAGTCAGATACGGTCAGTGATAACGTGGTATACAGTGTTCAGTACGCGAATTAGATTCATTTGTGGCTGTGTTTCTAGCCGCAATCACGGCTGTCAACAAGACCCATTCCTCCAGTACCTGCAACGGTAGTGCTGGTTCAGCAGGCGTCAGACGCTGACGACGAGTACGTCGACATGGAGGAAGCACCGATTCCATTACCACCCTTACCTCAGCCACCTCACGGCACCAGGCCCCCCAACCAATCACCGTTTAGGGCACCTGCTCATTCGCTGAAACATCGGAATGACGTGAGCTACCTCGACTGTTGCTTAACAGTACAAGTGTTTAAACGTTAAAGAAATGTGAAATATATCTACAGCAGTTTATAGGAATCTATCGCAGAGCTATAGAGCCACATAGGATCACACCGTGTTACTTACCTCCCCCCCCCCAAAAACATGTGAACGAGTTTCACCTAGACCTCAGCCGGACAGGCTGGTACTCAATTTACCGTTTTCGGTGTCATCGACGACCCTCTCTGTCATAGGTGAACATACAAACATTTTAGTTTGAATACGTCGCCCACCTCGTAATTCAGTTAGGAATAAAATACGTATTAATTACGAATAACGATTAGGCCTATAAACATACTTAAACGCACCACGCAATGCTTGCTGCATCAGTGTGGCCTTGTTGTTATTATATTTCTGTACGAGAATCATATACACTATTGGCGAGCCCTCGAAGTATGAGCTATCGACTCCAGAGAGAGTTTTGCTGCTCGCCATACTGCCGCTCTTTTTTTATACCACTATAGCCATGGCTTCCGACGCATGGCGACGATTACACTTGAGATTTTTTCACTGTTATAGCGTGTGTACAAACTGTGTAATAAATAAGTAAATACAGTACAAATTGTCAACTCAGCCTGGCCATCACTGAGTGCGTAAGCGCAATGAGTACCAGCGAAAGCTGGGACGTAAACAGGCACACCGCGCGATGCAAAACTGGCAGTGGCCAAACCGGCGTGGTCGGTCAGTGTAAGCTGGTGTCTGGCTGAGGGCTAAGGAAACAGAGATCAGCGCCACCCTGTAGGTCTTATGGCTCGGGAAGGATTTTATGTTTACGTTTTACTACGAATACGTTTGTTAGCAAGTATCAGAAGGCAGCGACGACGTGTACGAGAGCGGAGACGTCTACTCATCCGACCCGGAGTCGCCGCCAGTGACCTCCCCGCCGAGGACCAATGTAAAGCCCGTCCCGCCGGTGCAGAGGAGCCTTCCACCGCTGCCGAGGGACGCCGAGCGTCACTCTCCGCTGTCAGGTGGAGGCCTCAGGGCGTCACCAAACACCCACAACAAGCTGTTACCTGAGCCGCCGTCACAGCCCACTCCCGCCGCAAAACGACCCGTGTCCGCCGAACAACAACAGACGAAGAAGACAGTTCAACCGCCCCCACCGCCAGCGGCAGCGAAGGAAAGCAACACGCTTGGAACCACCACAACTGGCGTCGCGGCGTCTGTGGATAACTTACAGAACAAGCAGGCTACAGTGGTCGCAAGCAAAAGCCAAGGTAGGCCTGCGGCGTGTATTGTCACATGTTTTATTCTTTGTACAGTTTGTCGTGTATAAATTGCTATGAGTAATAGGCTGTTACTTGTAATAAATCATTGGTATATATTTGTTTTTTATTTCTAGGGTTTAAAATGTGCAATTTGAGATAAGAGAACCGCATCGACTGAATGTGTTTTTTAAATCTGCAGATCTGTGCGTGGATCACGATTTCTGAGCTATCGTGTTATTCTTGTCCGGCATTCAGTTTTTTTCGGATCAGATTTTTTTAGACCGTTGTGAAACAGAAAGGCATGGCTTTTCATTGCGTCTTTTTTTATCTGCGATAAGGAAACTTTTCAACTAAAATACCTAAGTGAGAGATATAAGTTCGTTAGTATGCTACTGAATGTAATTTCTAGAAGCTTTGGGATCGAAAGATCGTCTACTAAGCAATGAAAAACAGTGCATCACTTCAGCAGACTGGAGGTAAAGTCGTGGTTGAAAAAAATACATGGAACGACCTTATTTACTTTCTGAGACGCTTGCACATACACGTGGCTATCCGATAACGAGTTTGTCATTGAGTTAGAACCGGACATGCATGACTAGTAGTTAAAAGACTGTTTGCCGATTTGATTGTTTTTTACAATTAATACTATAGAATCCTCGATGAAAATTTGCGATGTGCGTGTCGCGAGCACAGAAGTAAAGAAACAGTTTACTGGAGGTGAAGCGAAACAAGCGACTGAAAACAGAAGGCCTACATGCAACGTGAGCATCTGTGATGAGCTGAAAGATGCAAGAATTCGTCTGAAGCCAGTGAAACCGACTTCCGTCTCTCCGTCGAGAAACACTGGCGTGTCACGGCAACCACAGGATGAACGGACGCAGGAGCGGAAAAACTACACACACCTTGTAAATATATCAGCAACTAAAATATTTATATAACATAGGCCCGCTCTTCTGTTTTCTATCAGATTGCTTAAGCGGACAGTACTGTTTTCTGAGATTTTCTACCGTAATGTGTCGCGTATATTTAAAAAAATGTTTTTTTTTCTAAGTTTCGAAGTTAGGCTACTCTTAGTATGTTTGTTTCACTACGCCAGGAGTGACGATTCATTACCATTTCGAAGCTTATTCGCTGAAATCTGATAATTAAAACACGTGTGTATAAGCATAGAATAATTATTATTTTAGTTTTTGTCATGTTGCTGTTAGGCCTAAACGCTAGCATTAATATTTTCGACAGCGTTTGCGTTCGGCCAGCAGTCATAAACTTTCCGTGCTACGCCATTGTCTCAGCATAATATTATATAGCCGTCGAGCGTTTTTTGTTGCTGGCCCGACAGTCTAGGACTCACTGCCCGAAAGCATTTGAGGTCCTGAATGTTCTGCGGAAGTTTACAGACAGTTGCTGCATGAAAACATTAGTATTCTCGCTGTACTATTGTGTCCAGCGCATTACAGGTGTCTTCACGAGAATGCGCTGTAAAAAAATTACTTGTGACATTTGACATCTGACATTTGCATGCAAATCAGAGCGGAAGCAGCAAACCGGTTGGCGAGCCGAGACGTCCGTCTAAAGATGCTGCGGCTGCTGCTGCTGATGTTCCGATGTCAGACGAGTCCAGAGCCACGACAAACAGCGTCACTAAACCGCCGTCCAAACAGAATCTAGTCGACCAACGTAAGAGTAATTTCGAGCTGAAACTTAATTATTTATTAACTTCGTGTTCGATCGATTGTGAACAGAAGCGTTCAAGTATCGAAATGCTGTAGAATATTGCGCTCATTTCTGGTGGCTTTGCTGCTAATTAATGATATAATATAATGTATGCCTTCATTCTAATGTGTTAGGACCGCCCCTGTTTCTTTCAGTTACGCGTGCGCGCTTGCATTTTGTCAACCGTGAACAGTCGATGGCAGCATCTGGTCTATACGACTTCTGGTCTTCATCGACTGAACTTCTCAAACAACTCTGCTGGTTACCTATTGAATGGCGAATAAGATTTAAACTCGCCACCTCAACTTATAGGGCACTGCACACTGGCCATCCACCTTACCTTACTGATCTTCTGCAATATCATAAATCCTCAGTGTCCACGCGCTCTTCTACCAGTCAGTTACTTGCAATTCCACGGCATAATTTATCCTTTGGTTCCCGTTCCTTTCATGTCTCTGCTCCGAGAATTTGGAACTCCTTAACTCCTCAAATTCGACAATGTCAAACCTTGGCTACATTCAGATGTCACTTAAAGACCCACTACTTTCAGTCAGCCTTTCCTGCCACCTAGCGTCCATCATCCTATGCGCCCTGATTCTTTCTGAGACTTTGGCGCTTTATAAATCATTTACTTACTTACTTACTTAGTTACTTACGATGGTCCGCTTTATACGCCTGCTGTGACAGTCGTCTGGTGGCCAATTTGCACCCTGTAGACGTGACCTGAACAGCACGTGCTGATTGATGTTACTGCGCATGTGTGCGAGAACTCTTCTTGGCGAAGAGACGACAGCTGAACGTTATTACCTGCCTGAGCACTCGAACAGTCAACACGTCGTGCTCTGTATATACGTTAGCGGGTAGTCTACGTTTGACGAGACGTACGTGAAACGACGAACTACGTTGTACGAACGAACCCACGGTTACGAACGACTTCTGTAGAAACGCTTTCCTGTACGACCACGACTACAAGACACACGTCTGCGAGTCATTTGGCGCGTGACCCCGTCGACGCAGCACGTGGCAGGCGGTTCCTCGTCAGCCGTTCGACTATCATCGTCCGCCACCCGACTTCCGTCTTCCAGCACGTGGCAAGCGGGTTCAACGGCAGCCGCCCGACTACCGCCTTTCGTCCGTCGTCGTCTTCCGTCCGCCATCCTCCGGCTTCCACCTCGCATTACCGACCAGCTACAGGACAGTCGCATGTTATATGTTTTTGTTTGCTGGTGCGCTTTTATGTTTTAGTTCTATTCCCTAGACAATAGCCATTCACTGCATATCGTTGTTCATCTTGCTTTAATATAAATTTTATCAAACTATATGCGTTATTGAGCAAGTGCAATCTAAGCCACACAAGCAAAAACCTAACAAATGTTTATATGTTACTTGCATGCCTTGCCTGGTCACTTCTTAGTGTTTCTTGTCAGGAGTTTTACTGTCCGATTTCTATTCTCATGTGTATACTCTGAACACCAATTGTTGCATCCGAGCAAATGAATAATTGCTTGATTTGGTGGTTAATGAAAGCTGTTGAGAAGCAGCGGGGCGGCGTTGTCGAGTCGAAGGCGTTTGCTGCGTCGCCGCCTCTACCGTCGAGGACCAGACATCAACCGACACCGGCTGCCAGTCCTCAGAAGAAGACTGCCGCCGAGGCGCCTGCTGTCCGAGCCTTGGAGTCCAGAAGCGAGGGGATTGGCGGCAACAGGACAAAGACATCAGCAGTGGTCGCGGCTGGCATGGTTGACTACCGGCATCTGCCGTCGAACGATAACTCCGTTCAACGTTCCAAGGCTGCACTGCCTGAACTACCGACTTCTACTAGGCTGACCGCTGACACTAAACGATCAGGTGTGTACATCACGGTTAACGCACAAATTAATGCCCAATTGCCCATATCTTGTATCAGAATTATCCAGTTCGGGCTAGATGCCTGTTTCTGTATCTGCTTTTTTGTAGGTGTCGTACCTATATTGTTTGTCTCGTTAAAAAAATTTTTGTGCTTTTGGTTGCTGTTTGTCCCTAAAAAGCTTTTGTCCCCACAATTTTACTGAATCCTTAAAAAGTGAGTGCAGTTTTTGTTTTCTTTCTAAGTTTTTATCTGAAACAAAACTGTATCTATGATGGGTCAGCAAGACATACAGACAGAACTAAATCACAGAAAGAACACCAAACGGTATTGTCTGAGAATTGTACTTGCGTTATAAATCTGTAATTTAACAGCGTTTAGTTTTAATAATGTCCGTCTTTGGTAGTTAAGCGTGTTGGTAATATTTATAGTCACGTGAATGTGGTGCAGAGTCGCCGAGAGCGTCAACAGAAAAAGCAGCGAAAAACATAACTCGTCCTCTGCCACCCCCGCCTCCAAGCGACCAACTGGTAACATCCTGCTTGTGAATTAGCACAGAAAATATCAAATAAAATGTTAAAAACCGCGTTTAACTGACGAGAAAATGACAATGGCAAAATGGCATAACAGAAGCACGCTACTGCATTAAAAGTACGCTTTAACAGTGATGTTTTATTTTAGGCCTATTCCATTTTCTTTCCACTCCTGTTGCTCTTTATGTAATTTTCTTTGGATTATTATAGTTCATTTAGTTATTATAAGAATATTAAAAGTTTTTCCACTAAACTTAATGTGGCGTTCGGCGTGAGTGGGCCACAATGCTGTCAGGATGCCTAAGTAAATGAATAAAATTTAACACACGATATTGAGGTTTTAAGAGCCAATGATAATTTTATTAATACTATCGAACTAGCTTAACGAAGCAAACGACATTTTGAACGGTCCAGGGACAGGATAGACAGAGGGACAGAGGGACAGACGGACAGACGGACAGACGGACAAACGGACAGACAGAAAAACTAACGAATACACGACAATCAACTAAGGTCCGCACAACATAGGCTAACACTCAGCCTACAATAGTCGCACGACTCGCCGCCTCAAACTCAAACCAAACCCCTTTACTCTACGCTAATTCTACCCTACCCCTAATTAAACTACACAACTCGAGGACTTAAACTAAACTCAGCTGCCCCAGCATAACTTTAGGACTTAAGCCCACTACGGCTGCCTAAACAAAACAACCAAAACCCACGCCAGCACGACGCAAGTGTGGGACTTGTTCAGATATCCGACGGCGAGTGACGGCTCCACGCAGTTCTACGGGCACCCAGCATAGCAGGCCCAGTCACGTGGTCGCAGAGGTTAGCCCGCACAGCCTGCGTGACCGTGACACTTAATCACGACAGTAATCTAGGATTTACGATCTATTTTTCTATTGCATTTTATGTTTTAATCTCATATTTATCCCGCCAGTACTACTCGTGAGGACCGCTGTTCAACTTGTTCAAGCGTACTTCAGTGCCTTGCCGTTTTGTCCATATTTTTTTTGTTTGCACATCGTCAGTCTTTGTAGTCTCAGTTTGAACGAAATAAATATAAACGGAGATGATGCTGATTTATTACTGTCCGCGGTATGATATTGTTGTTTTCAACATCGTCGCTAAGGTTTTTTCCTCTGTTAACACGATAACTCATGGAACGCTGCACTTCGCTTGACGAAATTTTGCACGAACACGTATCCTGGCAACCTCGAGATCCCTATTGCATATCAAGGTCAAAGCTTAAGGTCGCATAGATTTTTTATCTGCAGGATACCCGTGGACAGAACTTATCCTTAAGTGAGAGTTGTACTTCTTTGTGAATGTTATGTTCGGGGCTGGTGCAGCTGAGCGAGTTGAGTCGTAAGTCGTGGTATGTCGGCAACGTGCTCCGCGACACGGCCGAGGCGACCGTCAGAGCGCGCGGCTGGGACGGCGCATTCGTCGTCAGACAGAGTCAGAAGGGAGGAGCCTCGAACCCTCTGACTCTGACCCTCCTCTACGCCGACAACGTCTACAATCTCCACATCCGACTGCGACCGGACGACAAGTTCGCCATCGGCAAGGAGAAAGCCGACGAAATCGTGAGTATAATAAATCTCGGGCAGTCGGTTCATGCAGAAAGCAAGCCCCCGACTTTCATACTGATATTATTATTGACCGATTTTTGAAACTTTTTCACTAGCAAAATAAGCGGTAAACTTGGAAAACACGTAGGATTGTTAATAGAAATCCCACAGCATTTGCAGTTTATACAGCACCATCAGTGGCAGTTCTAGCCTAAAGATAGAAGTGCTGTGGCACCCTTAGATTTTGGGAGCTAGAGCCGTAATTGGACGTAGTTGAAAGGGGTGCCACATTTTTGGCCCAACCGGTATACGCGCTGTTTGTACGGTTGCTGTGCAGGTATTCGCTACGGTGAGCGAGCTAATCAGGTTCTACGAGAACAACGGCGTCGAATTACTGGGCGACAGTCGGCGTAACCTGCCTGTCGGCAAAGTCAAACTGCGCTCCATATGATCACTTGAAATTTGAAAACGTTGTTAATTTGTTATGCGGCCGTAGTAATAGGCGGCATTACGGGTCTCGCCCGTTCGTCTGTCCGTCATTTCGTCCGTTAGTTTGTTTGCCAGCTTCTAACTCACAAAAAACGTTGGGCCTTAAGGAGCGTACAAAGCGACAGAACTGAACTGAAATGAAACGAAACGGAATAAACCGATATGAAAAAAGCGTTGATGTTATGTCATTCATTCCACTTTATTTCTGTCGCTTTGTACACAGCTTCGGAGAAACAAAAATTGGTCTGAAAGTTTTCCACCTCAGCAGTAACTGTTATGCCAATTTTCAGCGCAAAGGGTCACAAGTCACAGAGTGTGGGGTCGGCCGCATAATATGCCCGCATAATATGCCAACACTGGACCGACATGACCCACGATGCCGCTCATTTTCACAGTTGCCACCCACCGATTGTAAAAATAATTTTTAAAACGTTGGAATATAAAAAAAATCATTAAACGCGTTTCATAAAAAAACGTTTATAAGATGCTTAGGCCTACTTAGACGACCTCTAGAAACAGCAACGAACGTTTGGGCAGTTGGGATCTGGGGAGCTCTGTAAGCTCACCCATGCAGTGATGATTTATTTACAGCTATCAAAACGCATTTCGTTATACAACAAATTCCAAACATTTTGAAGAAAAGTTTGAACCAATAATAGCTTCCTTCTGAATACGGCCCTATGAGGTAACGGTTTGAGTTTCTCTAGCGGGGCCCGGGGCAAAGCCCAGACCGCAAACGCATTTTGACGCATTTTAAGTTCTCAAAATGCATGTGGCAACTGATTTTCCCATATTGTATGGTTTGAACCAACACTTCGTCACCAAAAAATCCTCCTCAGGTTTGCTATTTTTATTTTGTTCTAGCTTTTTCCGAAAGCAAACGTGTGCATATTTTGAAATGTATTTATGCTTGCGTTGTTAGAAGTTGCGTGTGTCAACTTTTCATTAAACGATTGATATTAGAAAAATATTCGACTTTAACCAGAAGTCGTGACTAGTGTTTGCAATCCCGGGATCCCGAATCCTGGGATTGGTCGGGTCTCAATCCCGGGATTACGGGATTACATAAAATCGTCAAAAATGTACTTTCGTGAGTGTCAAATGACACAAATAACAATTCTAGCCCTTTAATAAATAAAATATTTGATGCGCGTTAGAATGCTACTTTTTCTGTGCACTGTAATTTGTGTTTTTACAGTCACATCACTCCCTACACTCGCAATACCTTCCGTACGGTCGGCCATCTACATCCTCATGCATGAAATATGGATACCAAAACAGCGACCATTCTGTAAGCCTAATCCCAAAACGGGATTCCGGGATCCCGGGATTACAAATTTCTCAATCCCGGATCCAGGGATTGAGAATTCAATCCCGGGATTGCAATCACTAGTTGTGACACTTGTTTATATGACACTATATTGACGTCGTTCAAAGAGGTGTCACTGTTTGGCCCATCCGGCATATGTCTACTGCGTACTGCGTACGTAGATGTTTACCTGTTGATACAGGTCTTTTTAATCGATTTATTTTCGTGCGGATTTTTGCGCATTGTATATACAGCGTGCCGTAAAACAATCCCCAAAGTTTTTTGCCATTTTCTGACCAACCGATTGAAACGCAGTGTCATTCGAACAACGTCATAAACAATTTGCCAATGTCTGTGAGAACTTTTAGTGTTTGTCGCCCAGGGGCGGCGGCGGGCGGGAGGGGGGTTTAGGGGTCCGGACACTCAGCCGCCAACAGGACGACTCATGAGATTGGCGCAAATCCGAGCATTTTAGATGGGTGAAGCGGGGGGGGGGTACCGGCGGTAAATTGACAACCACTCAACCTGGACCATTTTGGCTCTGAAAACCTGGCGTCGCCTCTGTTGTCGCCCTTTCACAATTTTTAGTGAGATTTCAATCAGCCTTATCGATGGCAAGTTTCTATCTTACATTATTGTATACTTCTAGTGTAGTTCAATTTCTCTCAATTCATTTCCATTTAAAATATTTTATTTTTTTTATTTTACGAGTTAAATTAAACTGACAGCTTGTCTGTCAGTTTTTAAGTGCAAATTTTTATCGTATCGCGTCAAGTTGTCCCAGATCATCTGCAGTGCCTGCTTGCGTCTAGTGACGGCTTTCACTTTTAATGAAAATTGTCAACAAATGCGATCAACAGTTTGAAACAAAACTGTATAGACCTTGTTTGTAAGGTTTTCGTCATTTTGACATCACAAGACGCAAGATGGGCCTATTATTTTCAAAACGCGTCACTCGTAACAACAGTAAGTTTTTGAATGTGCAAAATCACTAGATCCATGTTATCTCGCAAAAAAATTGTAGGCCCTAACTGCAATAGTAAAAGAACGTCAAATGCCGCCTGGCCTGTTTATCCAGGTGATAAGTGCTTGGAATTTCTCGTTGCTGAGAAAATGGCAATTAACTTTAGGAGATATTTTATTTTGCCGCCTCTTGTACTTGTTCCTCAGCCATCAAGTATTTTTAATGGTATTAAAGTCACTAGTCGAGAATTAAAACCGTGTTGCATAACTGATTACACGATCGCATTACATCTAAGCTTCTTAATTGTTTTTAATAAGCCGCTCGGAACGTTAGTTCCCCACTGTCTTGTGTTTCACTGCTAATGTTTCTTTTCTTTGATTTTTTTCAGCCCGAGGTCTCCGAGCTCCCTCGGCCGATCGGTGTGAGATTTTGCCACATGATCGGAAGTTGATTGCGTTTTCACGCGCGAAAGCAGCTACTGCTTTCAGCGCGTCTTGGCCATCGCAATTCTGTCTGTCCGTCCGTCTGTCTGTCCCGTCTGTCCCGTCTGTCCATTAACGTCACACGGGTGGATCAGTCAAAAACGGTGCAAGATAGGATCACCAAATCTTCACCGTCGGCTGCCTGGAAGAATCTAGTTTCAAGAACCGTAAAGCTTTTCCATAAATTCAAAAGGGGTCACCCCGAACGAGGGCGCTAAATGAGACGGGGTGGGCAAAATTTGCGAATTTTGGCCAATAAGTCGCTGTATCTCAGTAACGGTGCGAGATAGGGCCTGTGTTACTATTAATCACTAATAGGAAGTCGTACACTGGCTCTCGATTGGCACCGAATTCATTGACTTTGAATGACCTTGAACGCCAAAATAGGGGGTTTTATGGATTTTTTGGCAATTTCGGGCTGCGACACAAGTTTATATCATTCACAAGGTGACGCCACGGAACTATCGTTATGCGATAGAGAATTTGGTATTTGTGTATTAACTTAACGTGAACACCTCAATTTTCAGCTAAACTACTGAACCGGAACTGCTATAGGCTTTCGCGCGTCTCGTGAGCATTAGCTCAAATTTCTTGTATAGGTAACTCGTGTCCCAAAATTTGTGGACTATCTCCAAAAAAATTTGGGGTGAAAACATGCAAACTTCGGCGCGATTTCGGACAAATTCAGACTTTGAGATGTTGAGAATACTGTAGAATTTTTTCCGGACATGGTAGAACACGGCATATGATAACACCGTAAATAATCAAGTAGGCTTACACAGACTAGAAATATTATTAGATTGTACTCGCGCGCATCATTTTTTTTGTATTCTTTTAAGTGTTTTTCGTTCTTTTCGGCTTGTATTAGAGACCCGGCGTTCAATATTATACAAATAGTGACTGACGTCAAGGTCGTTATTGGAAATTGTTTCTCCGAAGTTCATAAAATATTGGCCGATTTTAGGAACTATTACGAGGAAAAAATTTCCAATAATGGTCGATGACGCTAGTTGTCATTTGTCATGGTATATCTCAACGCATGCGTCTATCTGGCACCGTTACGGAGATATGGCGCCTGAAAGATAATGGAATCACGACCTTGACCTTCATCGGTCACGTGACCATTCGACTCCCGAGGGTCTACTTCTTATGGGTGGTCCATAGTGACCATGCGTCTATCTGGCGCTGTTCTGGAGAGAGGCCTATGGTCGTTTGAAGTTCTTGCAGGAAGGCTCTTCCAGCAACAGAGGTCGGTCGTCGGTCGGTCATTCGGTCCTCAATATTACACTGATCTCATATACTCCTCTTCGCTACGTTAGGAACGTAGCGCACGCGAGGAGTAAACAAGAAGTGTAAAACCGTTATAGGGCCTATAATATACAAGCAAGTTCTGTTTGTATCATGATTAAAAAACAAATCATGGTTTGTATGCGAATGTAATGATATCACAGTGGTTGTATTAGCTAACAACGAACGCTGTTTAAACTTTGATGTACAATCCGCGTGTTGAGAAACGCTGCGGTTTTGCGGTTCCAAAATGTTTAATACGAATTTTGGCATAGCCTATAGGCCTATAGGCTTAAATTATTTACATATAAATTGTGAACAACTAGTAGCAAATGTTAAAGTTGTTAAAACAGTAAAATATGTAGACACATGATATTTACACGGGAGCCCTATGAATAATCTAGCAGCTATTCATACGGTTGTCGTATATATAATATCTGGTCCTATCAAGCCCGGCTATCCGGCAACCGTCTATAGGACAGTGTTTGCCAGTACGTACAAGTACCGTATCGGCTAAGGCCGTGTTTTCGCGGCGGTACGACAAGCATTCTTCGCAGAGGCACGCACTGACGGCAGCCGGCTAACTGACGACCTCAACCTTAGCAGGGCATAACGAGTTGCGCCTAATCGGCAAAGGTAATGCTTGCCTCCAGTACACCGCAATTTATGACTAATATTATGCCTATACAGACTAAGTTTGGGCGTTCATCTATCTTTGCTTAACTTGCTTAATTCTCTGAAATTACGCTAACCCTAGAACCATATAAATCTAATATTAGGCTTAATTAACTCTAATTCTACTCCATTACGCATAACGCTAACGCTAGCGAGCGATACTAGTGCCTATGACTGTAAGCTATTAAGTACGCCTGTCGTAAAAATAGTCACCGCGCATTCACAATCAGAACGTTGCCGCATGCATAAATTTGGTGTATTTCGCGTGAAATTGAAATTGCAAAAAAGTGTTTCTTATGTAACGTTTCTTATGTAACCAAAATCTTGAACTAATTGCTTAAGAAAGGTCACTTTGGCCTACAGTTTCACTGGAGACGTTTTTCGTTGTTTATGCCAGGTGGAAGTACTTCTTGTTACTTATTTTATTCGTTTGTTTACAGTAGTGACGTCAAAAGTAGGTCATGTTTGATTTTTTTTGTGGATAATTTAAAGAAATTTATATACGTTGTGAGAGAGTTGTGACAAAGTGCAAGAGAGTAATGGCAAAGAGAGGATTGAATAACGACGAAAATAAAAGGTTGTTTCAGTTATTGTTTAGGATAACTTTGGAACATTTGCGGTAACACTCTGATTCAGTGCATGAAGTTGTCCAAGAAAGAAGCAATCTGGGGGTATGACTAATCACCGCAACGGACCATATGTGAAGAAATTAAACCTAATTTAAGTCCGTTGTTGCCCTTTTCTGATCTGTTCGGGTCAATTGTCATCCGTTGTGGTTAACTCGTTTGCCCCAGCTGTCTGAGCTTTGGTACTCCGTTGTGATTTTTATTTCTTAATGAAAATAAAATGAATCAAATAGGCCAAAAGTTCAGCCAAAATGTACAAGATCAATCAATAACAACACGCTGAGTAGCCGAAATGTACTTTTTATTTTTTAATGAAAATAAAATGAGTCAAATAGGCCAAAAGTTCAGCCAAAATGTAAATATCATTCAAAAACAAAACGTCTTGTAGCTGAGATTTACTTTCTATTTTTGATGTAAATAAATTAAATCAAAT
>Ga0209367_1008154_pt1 | contig 14338 bp, 13 predicted proteins | sample WorMetLIZISLAND2_FD_187412 | JGI IMG/M metagenome (GOLD analysis project Ga0209367, IMG submission 187412) | Marine gutless worms symbiont microbial communities from Max Planck institute for Marine Microbiology, Germany - Olavius geniculatus... ... | reverse complement strand
CCCGTCGACTTGGAATTCGCTGCCAGACTGTCTTCGTGACCCAGAACTGAGTCTCGATACTTTCAAACGTCAGCTGAAGACATACATTTTTACGAAATATTGATGACAAAATGTATTAAGCGCATTAGAGATCTTTTTGAGTATGCGCGATACAAATTTACACTTTACTTACTTACTTACTTACTCGTTAGTTTATTTGTTCGTTCGTTCTATAGATGTAAAAAACGTTCCAGGAAAAATAAGAAACGTTAAAAAACGTAAAAAACGTGGCAAAAATAAAAAAATGTTTTAAAACGTTGAATAAAAAACGTTGGCCATAATTTGTTCAACCTTTTGCCTAATGCCTACTGCTGCAGGTGCAGTATGACTGAAACTAGAGTAGAGACAGAGAGGAATTTATTTAATTTTAATTCAACCGCGTGGTCATTTACCATAGCATCAAGCTAACCTAATAAATTGGTTAAAAAGCATTTTAGTATATTTGGACTAACTAAATTAAATGCATCACTATGACCTATTAGGCCTATTTCTTTGTTGTGGTTCCAAAAGTGCTTCTCAAAGCTTTTGATGGGATTTTCAATGCACGTTTTTTTAAGAAATAAAAAACGTTGAGCAAAATAAAAAAAAACGTTAAAAACGTAAAAAACGTGGCAAGAATAAAAAAACGTTAAAAACTGCGCATGTTTCCACATCTATGGTTCGTTGCTTCGTTCATTTATTCATTCATTTGCTCATTTACTCACTCTTATTCATTTCGTTCATTCGTTCATTCGTTTATTTAGACAAATTATACCTAAAGCTTATTCACTTAATCACTCTTTTATTTTTAGCTTAAGGTATTCAATTTTCCACGGCTGAAATATTGAACACAGAGAAATCATGTCTGCAGCGTTTACGGTGCGGACTCGGAAACTTCCAAACAAGCCGCGTTGAATCGTTGGTCGGCGACAGACATGCGTTGCAAAAAGTTGTTTTTTAGGGGTCGATCAGTCGCCGCATAAGTCAGTTATTTAATTTCTTTCTTAAAGCTTGCCCCTCCTCAGCTGACTATAGGGTCTTAGCAGCACGATAAGCGAACAATTTACACGTAGTGCATAATGCATACTTGGCTTTTTCTGGCGCTAAAATGTATTTCTGTTCAGCTGAAGGACGGCAACATATCGCAAGGCCCTATTGTAGCTGATCTGATGGGTACCGTTAACGACGGTCTTATAACAATGACACGAAAATGAATGAGAAAATGGGGCAGCCCTCAGTAATTCTAAGTCACCATTGCTCCACTGGTGAGGCGACAAAACCGAAAACGACAAAACCTGGACACAGTGATATAAGCTTAGGTTTAGCAAAAAAAAGGTTAAGGATAGGAGTAAGGTTAGAGTTAGGGATTAGGATAGAGTAGGCTTAAGGTTCGGGATAGGGCTAGGGATTGGTATAGGGTTAGGGTGAAAAATTAGCGTTAGTCGTGTCAGGAAAAGGGTTAGAGTTAGGTACGGGTTAAGGTTAGGGTTACGGTTAGGGATTATGGATTAGTGATAAAGATAGGGTTAGAAATAAGGTTAAGGTTAGGTTCAGGGTTCGTATGTATTGGGGTAGCTCTGACGTTCCCGGTTTCGTCGGTCTCAATTTTGACAGGGAACCGCTTCACTTTAGGGTAGGGGACAAGTCAATGTTATTCCTCACCCAAATCTATAAGGGGAGTGCATTCGCTGCTCCTAATCAGTTACAAATTTAACATTGCACGCAAAACACGCCAACATGTGTATATCTGACCTGTCTCTCGCCCATGTCAGCGTCGAACTTCTGAATCCAATTTTCGACTTCAGTTTCCACCTGAAACTTCCTCTGCAACCACCAAGCATCATACAAATCACATAATTATTAAGGACACGATAAACGTTGTGAATACAAATTTTGAATTTTGAGACATGCAATGCCACGTTCAGCACTGAAACTACAGCAAATATACTGTTTTTCAGCTGATCAGAGGTCTGAAGAAACTTTGCAAATTCCGATCGATGTCTGGGGCGCAGCCCATCCTCCGATCAGAAATAAAACGCAGTTGGGTGACCACAGTAACGACGCTGTATTCAAATCGATTCAAGCCACAACATGTGATAATTAACACGTTAAACGGTTAGATTAATGTAATACTTGAATATTTACTGATTAAATTGAAAGGTGATTATTATCTTAATATGATCAACAGGCTATTACGAGTGCACATAGTTATTTACGCTAAAAATTTTGACAACATGCCTCCGCCATGCCCTATATAATGACCCACGTAAACGGAAAACAACGGATGAAAACATAATGCCCAGGATTACAATGCGCGGTAACGTCGCCACTACAAGCCTAAGGCCTATATTAATCCGCTTTGTTCGAGTGCTACGTCACTACGTGACCGCTATAATCACGGTATTGACGAAAGAGATGTATCGTATATAGCACATGTCTTGGTAATAGACCAATGCGAGGGCGTGCGCGTTACATTTAAAACTAGAAACGTAATTAAATTGGTCCAGTGCCGTCTTATTATGGGGTCGTCCTCTGATGTTTGACGCTTTGGGCTGAAATCTGACATGTCGGTTAATCCTATTCCGGGGAATGCTGATAACAGTATTAAAGTTAAAGTTAAAAACGAACTTATAAAGCGCCATAAAACTAAACGTGTGCAAAGATATTGTTTTAGGGCTCAAGCGTTTTCGAGTTAGGAGACAGACGGAGCGACAGACGGGCAAGACCGTTAATGTGGCCTATTAAGACGACCGATCATAATAAAGCATTAGCAAAACCGTTTCCAATGTTTTTGATGTAGGACCCTACTGTTTGTTTTTGGTTGTACTACCACGAAAGTTTCTTTTTCGTAAAATGTGTTTAACATTTTGAAACGTTTTCATGTTATAGGCCTATTTGCCAGCGACGTTGCGGCAAGGCGCAGGCGAACGGCAGGTCCCCTAAACTGCGGGCTGTCGGAAAATTGACGAAAAATGTTTTTGTCGATAAATTTTTGTCTGAAGAAGCAAAATTAGGAGCTGAAAATTTTCATTTGAGAAAAATTTAGAGGTAAAATTTAATCTTTTTGAGCACTTATAATCTCCTTTGCCGAAATTTGCAGTGCCTGACGGGAAAATGCAACTTCCTGCTTCGGCGACTTTTTTAACCACTGCGCATGTGGGCTTTTTTCATCAAACGAGCACGTGATGCGTGATGTGACGTCACCTTGCGTAGGGCCTGTTCTGCGCTGCGGTGTTCAGCCAGCACGTCGGCATACTCGGCTCTGATATCCATCAGATGTTGGTGTTCCTTCGCCAGCTTGCCGTCGCTGTTCTTGCGCTCGGCGGCCTCCTGCTTGTCGGCGTCTGAGCGCAGACGTCGCGCCGCGTCGTCGGCCGCTCGCTGGACGGCCTCAATGTCCGCCTGAAGACGACCTACCACGTCGTTCTGTGTTGACATCTGCGTGCCACGCGTCGCATCAACAACGAATCATCAGCGCTGCTGACGATTAACATTTATATAATAGTCAATTTCATTAAAAAAATCTACACTGTCAAGGCGCAAGGCTTAAACTATCCGCAGTAACCGTCGATATTTATAGCAATGACGTCACTGTCGGCCAATAGGCTATCGGCCTAGCAGCAGCTATTAGTAGCATGGTTTTATCTCGCAATGGTAAAGTATCGAAAAATCCGCTCCTGTAACTTTGACCTTTGAATTAGGCCTACGACCTTGAATTAAATAAGATTCTTGCGCTTGGCGAGATACATAATAAATTTTCGTGCAAAATTTCATCAAGTTACACTGTAAATGTATCGGTTTATTAGATATCGTGTTAACAAAGAAAAAAACAGAAAAGACTTAATGACGGTGCTGAAAACAATACTGTCGTCGCTACCGCGGACAGTAATTAACGATTAATAACTTGCTAATTTCCACCAAAAGATATCAGTGGTAATTGGCATAGAAAATTTCTTGTTTAGAAAACTTTCTGGTTACGATAGTATAAACTATCATGGCATAGATGCAATATAGCGCATTAGAAGTTTTCTAACGAAAATTCGCTACATAAATTTATTTCTAACATCTGACATTTAAGACAAACGATTAAGCGTTTTTTTGATGCGACCAACGCCGTTACCGCTACCGGCCAAGCCGCCACGACAAATAGCCTAAGCCACCCCACAATGGACAGGTGAACGACAAGTGTAGCCTACGTTGTAGATGAGCAATATACTGACATCGTCGTCTTTGAGCTGTTCTGCGGTCTCCAGTTCTCCAGTAAGTTTGACGACGACGGCCGAGTTATATTTCTCCTTCTCCGACACCTCACGCAGGTAACGCGACCACTCGACATTCTCGACAGGCGTCGTCAATAGGCGAGTCATCACCGCATCACGCAAACCCTGTATATACGGCGCATTTCCACGAACGATTAACGTATGACCTCTTTGTACTCTGGATAACACAAATGCATAATGGAAAAAACTGCAGTGTCACTAAACAGTTTATTGAACACGTGCCAGTCGCAAGACTTAGTGCTTGCAAGAAAACCCAATCAGTAAGCTTATAACATTGCCAAAATAAAGTGCAAAATTATACCCCGTTTACACGATGAACTGGATAAAGCAAACGTGAAGCACACTTAGATCAAATCAAAGTATATTTTACTCCTCGCGCGAGGAGTATATGACATCAGTATAATATTGACGACCCATCTACAATCACGAACGACCGATCTGCCTTCCTCGAAGAACTTGAAACGACCACAGGCTTATTTCTCATCAACCCATAATCCGATCAACTTCCGGTTTAGTTCTGGGGTAGGGTAATCGAAGTCGGCCAATTCAACAGTGTCATTTATATCTACGTCCAAGTAACCCTTCTTGCCATGGCAACAAAATTTGGGACAAAATAGGCTGTAAATTGGCTTGCATAAAAATAACTGCGAGATATTTGCGTCGATGGGGAGGGGGTTAGGCTATAGAATGCTGCTTATCAAATTTTACCCCGGCTGACCCTCATTGCCATGCCGACGCCGAATTCATGTAGGATTGTGGCTAAACCGTACGTCGTACGTTGTCAGCAAACGACCATGTTGTTTGTTTACTTTATTCGAAGATACCGTAAAATAGCACAAATTTTGCGTTGAGGTATAACAAAACAAATAACAACTAGCGTCATGGAACATTAATGAAAATTCCCTCTCTCCCCAGTTGGTAAAATATTGCCCTCAGTCTGACCTCAGGTAATATTTTTTGCAAACTTTGGATAGAAAATTTCCAATAATAACCTCGACGCCAGTCACTATTAGTATTTATAATATAAGCCGGGTCTCAAATAAATGTCGGGTCTCTAATATAAGCCAAAAGAAACCAAAAAGGAGTCAGAAAATGAGAAGAGAAAATAATGCGCGCGGGGAATAGGCCAAATTAGATTGGTTACAGTCTAAAATATTTCTTGTTTGGGCTTCAATACCGTACCGACCTTAAGCTGTCGAATGATCTGAGCCGCAGACTCGGAGCGTTCTTGTAGCAAGGCATCGTCGCGAAGGACAGAATCAAAAGCGGGCGGATTGAGCGTGAAAGAGCGCAGCAAGTCACGCAGAGAACCGCGCATTCGTTCCTCAACCAGAACCGTGTTCCGTGACAACGCCTCGTCACTGTTAGTCGATCAAACAACGCCAAATAACACAATTCCTAATCAATCAAGCGATTAATACATCGACCAATCGATCAATGATACAAAGTTCAAACAGTCAGCCAACACAGGTTGATTGAAGTGGAATAATAAGTACCCATATATGGCAACTATCGAGTGTGGTTGCAGATTTACAAAATAATGTGTATTAAATATGCTATTTTGAAACAATCTCACGAAAGCAGTGGCGGTATCGCCAGTGACCTTTCCAGATAGACAATGAAGTGTTTCGTACTGATATGCCATATGGCTCATAAAATTATTGTCCCATTGGCTTTCAGTCAAGACAAAAGGTATCAGCAGAGAGTAGATACAAGAAAGCCCAACTGTCGCCAGTGAAGACGCGCTACATCCTGTACAGTTCTTGTTGCAGTACTGACCTTCAAGGTCATCAAAGTTCAACGATTTTCATTTTATCTAAAAAAAAGTGTATGCCACTCGTAGACTGATTAATAGCAATTTTGGCCCTATAGGCCTATCTCACCGTTTCCGAGGTATGGCCAGTTTTCTGTTGAAAAAAGCACAGTTTTCCCACCCACTCCCCCTCTATTTAACTCCGAATTTGAAAGTGTTCCCAATACAATATATCGCTGAAATTTTGCATGCCTAGGTTTAAGACAAAAAGCTAATTACTCGGTTAAAAAATTTCCCCTACGACGTACTGTTTACCCACAATACATCTCTTACTGACGACGACAACAGACGGACAGACAGACGACACATCCTGGCACAGACGCCCTACATCATGGCTTCAGCGCGTCAATAAAAACGTATGACTGAAATCACAGAAAAAATGTTGTAAAAACTAGAGGGGACCATGTGACATTCACGACGGTTTCCGAACAACGGCGTAACGGTGATTTGCGAGTATTGTGGTCATTATCACGGATAAATAGCAGAAATAAATTTGTACGCACGAGTAATTAGCATCGGTTTCTAGCTTTCCGAAGTCTCAGCATCGGTGAAACAAAAATATCCCTAAATATCCCACTGGCTATCCACATAAATAAAACATGCAATATGTCTAAACACGGGCAAGATATTATAGGACCAACTGGACACCAACAGGAATTATTATACGTGCTTTCGAGTGGTAAAGGCGCGGTACTGTAATAATCAACGACTTTGAATGACCTCTGATGACCTTGAACGCTTATTTTAGCACTCTATACTTTATTGCACAGAACATCGAAAGCACCAGGAAGAATTTTGTGAAGATAAAACCACATCATCAACGGCAGAAATGCAGCCCATGCTGCTGCATGATAGGTCTACATGTAAATTGTAATTCTGCAGTTTTTTTTCTGACTATTGCATCAAATGGCTGACTGCGCATGACGTTGCGGTTACTATGAGTATATCCCTTCGTAGAACCGCTTTCTTGCTGTTTTTACTAAACTAGCCGTATGTAGGCCTATGTGAAATCTCATAACATGCGGCGCTTCTTTTCATCACATCGGAAATTAAATCGCAATCCAACAGGCGACGAAGCCTGCCTTCCATACACATCTTCCAATTTCCTGTCGCCCCCGTATTAGACCATGGTTGAATGTAATTGTACTCAAATGTAATATATTACAACCAATGTTATTATCTGTCAAGGTAAACAAGACTCGTGATCTGGGCCAACGACTTTTTTATGCAGCGAGAAGTAAACTTCACCACTTGTTGACCATTTCCATCGATTCCATTTGTTTCAGTGGCACACTCTCCCGAATAGCGAAAGATCCGCCACACGTGCTGAAACGAGTCGCTACACTACCTTGTGAAATATTTAAACACGTAGTTGACCTGGTTGTTATTTGAGATGTGACTCGATCATTTGCAGGAGGCGTATTTGCAGTGGACGTGACATCACCGTTGACCGGTGTTTGGTGTTCTTCTAGCGTGATCGCAGAGGACTCGCAGGGTTGATCTGATCGAACGCTATTAACTGCGCTGCTCGCTCGACTCTCGCGGCGTTTCACCCCCGCCTCTCTCAGCTCGTCCAGACTTCCCAGCAGCACGCCGTGTTCCTCCAGCCGTCGAGTCAACTCGACGCCGAACCCGACGTCGAGATCCTCTCGTCGCTGGGCAGCCAGCTGCGGCAGCACGGCAGCCAGTTCGACACGTCGGATCGCCGTGGCCAACACGCCCATCACCCGCTGTGCTTCGAGCGTCGTCAGTTTCTTGCGCGCCGGCCCTGTACGCCGAGGACTGCCGCTCGAACTCACGGCCTCCGACGTCTTCGTGGTCGACGCCACCTCAGACTGTGCCGGTGGTTTCAACAGCCGGCCTGACGTCAGTGACGTAGCAGGTTTACTACCGAGTCGCAGCTCCATTGCCGCCGGGACTGGCATCGGCTCGCTCAAGCTGGCCGCCATTGAAAACGCCCTTATTAAACTGCTTCCTACAACGCTCGCCGCGATTCAGATAGTTTAATTCTGACTTGCAGTTTTCACCGTGTCGCCAAAGAAAAATAATACGCAGTCACCTAGTGTTGTCTCTTCGTATAACAGGCATGTTTGTAGTTACAAAATGAACGCTTTGCACGGCAGTATACAGGCTACGTGTTTGCACCGGCCCATTTGTTTACCTTGCCAACGCCCGCATCAACAACCTTAGCCCATTACTGCTCAACTAGTAAGCAGGAATAACCAAATTTTGAGTTTTCGTTGACGAGCTCTATCTGCGCGAGATTGATCAAATTTACATGTTACAATGATTTCATGAAACTAGCGAATATCGCTGCGTTCAGCCGACTTGGTAGGTCGATGCAGATTATCTTACTTACAGAACAGGTGCTCGTCTCGACGTTGCTAAAAAGGCACATGCAAACATACGAGGAAGCAAGCGTTTTTGATATCATTACTTTAACACTTTGTAGTTTGTAGCACAAGTGGTTATAAAAATGTAGTTATAGTTCTTTACTATCGGTGTGAATTTGTTACTATACCAAAGTGGCGAACTTGCCTCGATCAAAAAAAAATGATGAAAAATAGACCTAAAATGCTACAAACGAGCACAAGCCTCGGACAGTTCATTTCTTTCTCACCATGAAATAATACGGGTAATCTAATTTTATCGGCACTACCAGTCTACAAGTAGCTTCTCTGCTCAACCATTAAACTTATTAAGCAAACTCCGCACTAAAATCGGTACCGCCTCCAATACCTTTCCCACCACCTGACATGGCAATCACAAGTTAACAGTCTCCATCCCACTTCATCTGACAGTAAAACAGACAATTACTTACGCACACCGGACACCTGACTGAAGCCAACTTTATCAAAGATATTGCTCTGTAAGAACTAATTCTCGTGTTAATTATAATTGACCAAAACTACCATAATCATAAAATTCATAACGGTTTGTTTTTCATCTGCAACTGCAAATGCGTTTTGTTATTTGTTGAAATTGTTGCTATAATAATAGAAATGAATGAGTGAATGAATAATAAATAAGACAAATAGGCCCCCTACTGGCATGCCCATCCTGTTGACGAACGTAAGACATCATAAGTCACGTCTGACGTGTATTATTACAACTGCACAGAAATTAAACAACTGCACAAAGTCTTCTTTTTAACTAGAAAATCAACCCAGTAACGACGTACTATGCGGCCATCCGCCTTAGCAGGTGTGTAACGCTAACCCTGAACTTTGACCTTTACAACTAAATAGGGCCAACTAGCGTCTGGGTTGATCCTGCCATGGGAAACATAGAAATTTATTTTTTTCTACGCCTTTTAGTGTTCAAGTTAGCGAATGAGTAGGGTTTAATGACCCACCCGACACAGTACAGGTTATTTGGGGGGGACAGCCTTTCCAGACGGAATGTACACAAACACACAGTAATGAAACATTAAGTTTAACCTTTACAATAAAGAAACAGAAAGTTTAACCTTTACAGAACACAAAACACAAAAAAACGAGCTAAACCTAAAATTGTAAGAACTCCATTATACGTGTGCATATGCAATTAACCATAATGGTAGTTCCCTGTTATCCCCCAGACAGTCCTTAATTTCAAGTTAGGAGCCCCTGTGAAACAGACAGATAGACTAACTAGAACTGTAATGCAGCATATTAGGACAGCCACATAATAATAATACTATGGTTACTGAACTTATGCTGCTCTTACAAAAAGATACAAAATTTTCAAATACGATGATGCACTGTGCAGATCAGAAGTTAGAAAGCAAAAAGAGAACCAAAACTAGCACAAGAATACTGAACCATTCTGTCAGCACACTTGGCAAGAACGTCTGGCATATAATTCCTATTCAAACAAAAACCCAGCTGTCACTAGGGGAAGCCGACCAAACTGTTTTCGGCTATACACTAATATAACACTATGTTACTACAGTCGGTACTACATTACTGCCCGTCACTACAAAAAATATTTTACTTACTCATTCAATATCAAGACCATGTGACAGGTAGCAGGTGGCAAATGTGTTGAAAACTGCAGTCAAACCGCTGCAGATAGAGACATAGTTACTATTGAGTAACAGCCTTTAGGAACTTACTAACGTTGTAACCAACGGTAACGTCGCCGACCCCATAGGATAAACTGTTTAACCACAGTACATTTTGCTACAAATGAAGAACAGACAGATGGACAATAGACTCTACCATAAGCATTACTGTTAGTGTGGTTGGCTGGAAGTACACTTTTAAGCAACCCTAACTTTAAACCCTTTTCCACCAGCTACAGTCTTATTCATACAACTGCATAGATGTTGAAGTTTAGAAAAGCTGAACACAACCAGCTCGTAGTAATACTAGTACGGACCATAAATGTAAAATCAACTAAACATAAGGCTGACTTCTACGTGCTTGTACAATCTATCTACAAGCGCAAAGACCATGTCAGGCAGACGTAAAGGCAATAACGATTGGTTTGTGACCATTAACTAGCGTCAAATGACTGCCAGAGGCAGCAGCACAGACGACGGCAGCAGCACCAGACTGAACATGGTTGACTGAATGTTTCTGTGAAGCTGCAACAAAGTTATTATTAACATTATCACCACAGTTAGATGTCGGTTTATGACTCGGCGCTATTCTCTGCTCATCAACAAGTTGTCCACCGACATCAGCTGCTGCAGCAGGAGATAGCTTAGAGCTGGAGTGTCGACGGAGAGGAATCTTTGTTGCTGAGCTCGTCGTTGTTGAAGATGAACCTGGTGCAATCTTTCGCAGCGGTTTTACCACCGATGAACCAGACGTCTGACTGCCAGCACTGTTTCTCTTTGGCAGTTTATCTACACAAAACATAAAGGCTGCAGCTTTTTCAGAATCCTACAGAGCATCTACCTGCCATATGAAATCACACAGTGTTACCTGCCACCCAACACAGGTGAATGTGCTGTAGTGCTCCGTCTTAACCCCAAGACAGTATCGTATTCAATTTACCTACCCTGGAGGTATGGAAAACCAAACTGAACTGGGTAGTTTGTTATCTATCAGGATGGCTTACAAGCAGTCACATATGCATGGAGCAAAAGTAGTCTCTTTAGGATGGTTTCATGAGAACAACAATTGCTATGGCATGACTAAAACTAAAAGAAGTAATTTCAGCAAAGCTCATGAGATGCGTTGACAGTATTAGCAGTTCCTCTTCGGCGTCTCTGCAGGTTGTCCAGGTCTATCTCTAGCCAAGCCAGTGCGATTCACTACGGAAATGTGCGCCACAGCCGAAAATTGCAAAAAAACACTCAAATTCTCTATTTTGACTAAAACTCCTTATTTTAGAGGTTAAAGGTCATTCAAGGTCATCGATGTTGACACTATTAAAAAGTTCGTCACTAATGCTTGTTATGATAAGCAGTATGTCTGTGTCTATCTGCAGCTGTTTTCATGCTGGTAGCTGTCTGCACAGGCCTCCTTGAACCTAGAAGGTTGCGACTTACACTGTTAAAATCTGCCGTTAATGCCGAAAATTTCATACGCAGGTTGTCTTTGGCTATCTCCAGCTATTTCAGTGAAATTTACTCTTTAAATGCATACCACAGGCCAAATTCGCGAAAAATTCACCAAAACGCCCTCTTTTGGGGTAAAAGGTCATTCAAGGTATTTGATATTGATAAATCCAAAAAGCCTGTCACCAGTACTCGTTATAATGTGCAGCATATCTATATCTATCTGCAACTGTTTTCACACTACACGAGCCAACAGAGGCAAAATGACGTCAAAAAGGGGGTACCCTTCTTTGACGCCCTCGTTCAAGGGGAACCCCCTCACTCAGGGGCACAAAATTTTGTCACTAAAAACTAGAGTCCTTGGGGCAGCCCACAGTAAAGATTTTGTTATCATAGCTTGCACCGTTTTGATAGGGCTCAAGGGTGTGACAGACAAACAGACAGATGAACAGACAGACACTGCAGACACCTCGACGATAGCTAAGACGCGTGAAGCATTACATCATTTTACATGCTGACGCGTGTAATAATGTCTAGATAGTACACAGTACAGGTCATTTCGGGGACGGCCTTTCCAGGCAGAATGCACACAAACACACAATAATGGAACGGTAAGTTTAACCTTTACAGAAACACAAAACACAGAAAATGAGCTAAACCTAAAATTGCAAAAACTTCATTATTCATTATACGCGTGCATATGTAATTAACAATAATGGTAGCTCTAATAATCTTCCCTGTTATCCTCCAGGCAGTCATTAATTTCAGAATGCTGTCTATTGGAGGACAGGGGGAGAAGGGACAGACGAACAGAGATGGACAAGCAAGATAAGTAATGTGGCCTATATGCATAATAACACATACAGACTGTTAGTACATACTCTGCTGACTGACGAAACGGAATGTTGAAGACGCGGAACTTCTGCCAGCAACATGCAACCTTTCTCGAACCACCTTCCTGCATAATTGCACTGAAATAATTCACTACCAAACCTACCACATTGTTTCGTGTATTTACAGCATACTAAGGCTGTATGATTACATAACAAATAATAAATCTCTGATGACGACAACGACAAATGTCCACACCAGCACAGCACCATGGTAACAGGTCGAAAAATGCCAGAAGAAACATTCACATGCCAAAAAGACTAATACTACAAAAATCTGTCAGCCTGCAGTGCAAACATACCGTGTGAGGTGTCTGGCTTTTTTGCCCCTTTGCCGGTTCGCCCCCTGGCTCTTTCACCCCCTGGCTGATTTGCCTTGGATGATTCGCTGAATACCGGTAATTCGACATCGGGGTTTATACATAATATCTGTCTTTAGGCCTAGACAGTTTAAGCATGATGATGAAAATAAACGATTGTGTGAAAGTTTAATGATTTGTTCAATTATGAAATAAAATCATTAGGCCTATACATGTATTTTATTATACTGACTTCGTGAGCTGTGATCCCTTATTATGCAGTTTGTCACGTATAACATTAATTGAAGTAACTATTAATCAGTGGCGTGACGATACACTTACTTGCTGCCTTTCTGTAAACTGAAAACACAAACCTCAATAACGAATCACCGGTATATTCAACAGAGGGGCGAATCATCCAAAGTGAGGGGGAATCAGAAAGGGGGTAAACGAGCCAGGGGCGAATCAGCCAGCGAGCAAAAGAGCCAGGGGGTGAAAAAGCCAGGGAGCAAACAAGCCAAAGGGCGAAACAGCAAAAGGGTTACTCCCACCATAAAGAATGGTCAAACACATTTTTTGATTTTTCTTTGCCTTTCTCAAGTATGAAACAGATGGCTGGGCAAGATCTGCACTGCAGCCTATTAGGACGTCCACACAGTAACAAAAATCTGCAAAGGTTCCCCCTGAATACTAGCAATGTAAGTCAGTTAAACAAATCTGAAAAATCTTAAAGCAGCAGATGCAGCAGCAGAAGAAGTAGTATATTCACTTATATTCAGCCTCACACAGCAAATCAGTTTAATTCATGATAATATACTTCAATGCTTCAGTGCAAAAATGCAAAGCAAATCTACCAAAATAACGTAAAGTAAATGCTACAAACTATGGAAAGAACTTTTTAAAAATGGCAGGAATAATAATAAAAATATTTAAGCAAAACTACCAATATCATCTGTACAACATTTTATAACGAAAAAACAAGTGAACACTTACGTTCATATATTCACCAGTAAAACATTAGAATAGAAGATGCAGGCCAAATGTGCAAGTAAATATCTTTGCAGACTGCAAAGTAACAGTATCAAAGGACGGACAAATGCCAAATACAAATTCAAAACTAGTAAAAAAATATATCAGCTAACTGCCACAACACAACCCTAAGCCTGACCTTAGATCTTTTAAACTGAAAACCGGCACACAACAGTTACTTCTGTCCTGGGGAATGGAGACACCAATTCAGGTCTTCCACCACAGTCCGCACCTTTGCTGTCAACACTTAGGAACCGATATGAAACAAATGGACAGACAGCAAGATGCATAATATGGTCCACTACAGGGTTCCTACAGGTCTTCTGTAGCAAAATTCCCTGCCTTTTCCCTGACCTTTCTAGATATGGAATGACAATTTCCCTGACCTTATCGAAACAATAACTGTACCACACAAATGTCAGAAATGGCACATTACATCACAAGGTAATGAAACAGTATTAATGGAGCAATATGCAAACGACAGAGACCCTGGTCGAGGAGTCAAGGGGGCTTCTTTC
>Ga0209367_1008153_pt1 | contig 14341 bp, 8 predicted proteins | sample WorMetLIZISLAND2_FD_187412 | JGI IMG/M metagenome (GOLD analysis project Ga0209367, IMG submission 187412) | Marine gutless worms symbiont microbial communities from Max Planck institute for Marine Microbiology, Germany - Olavius geniculatus... ... | reverse complement strand
GCAGACGTTGGGTGAGGTGAAAACTAAAACACTTTATTTAATAGCCAGTTGTGTCAAAAATATTTCTGCCAAATATTATTAAAATCTGCTAATCTTTATTCAAGGTACGATCGATAATGTTAGGGATGTTTTTTTCAGGTTTTCTGTTTCTTTTAACGCATATTTCGCTTGATCTGCTTTCCCTAGGTAGTGCAGAAGCATACATTGGGTGAGGTGGGAAACTGAATATTCATTTGATGGCAAGTTGTGTCAGGAATATTTGTACCAAAAATTATCAAAATCTGCTAATAGGTTTTCAAGTTACAGTCAAAAATGTCGGGGATGTTTTTTTTGCCTACACGTGGGAACAGTTGTTCGAAATATTGACTTGAAATAACAGGCTCCTTTTATTTTACGTCAAACAAAACTGTCGCACTGAATTTCAGTATTATATTTATTAGTTTACTGTGAACTTCGACGAACCTACGTACAGTCTTGTAGGCCTAGTTTTAGGCATGGCTGATTGCGTCATTGGACTGATAATAATAGTATTGTTAGGTCCATCATGACGGTGACGTCATAGCCTATCATATTATTCGTCGCGAGATTATGGAAGCTATTATCAGGTAACTGGTAGGCCTACTAGTGAATTTGATAAGTTGTAAATTCAGTAAATGTAACAAGAAATCTAAGCTAATGCTCAGGAAACGTGCGAAAGCCTATAGCAGTTCCTGTTCGCAGGTAATTAATTGTACGTGGTCTATGTCCATCCATTTCGTCGTCGCGATTTACTGTTTTGCAGCCAAAAATCGCCAAAAAATCACTAAAACCCCTATTTTTAGGGTTCAAAATCAATCATGGTCATCAATGTTGACAATCCTAAGAAGCTTGTCGCCAAAAGCAAAAAGAGCAAAAAACAGAAGGCGTTCGTGAAAGTGCATATCTGCACCAAGTGAATTTTTACGCAAGTGATTTAAATGCATTTTATCATGATTTTGTTAATTAACAATAAGTGGATAAAAGTACAAAATAGAATAAAGAGTCGTGTCCGGACTGTAACTGGGAACGTGTTCTTCAAATTTGACAAACACATGCACATATCCGAAGAAATATGTTCGTCGTTTAGGGGCCTACTCTGTTCACTTGACAAAGTTAATAACTTTAGGTGCCTTGGTGGCGTAGCAGTAGGGTGTGGGACTTGCGATCGAAAGGTCGTGGGTTCGACTCCCAATCGGGTCGCTACTCAAAATCACGTGGTTACTACTTGGATGGGTGACTGTAGCAGACAGGTAAACCATCTCGGCATATAACCAACACCAAGGTCAACCTAACCTCCCTTCCCACAGGGGTATAGGTAGATCGAGTACCGGCCGGTCTGGCTAGGGTTAAAATGGGGAGGGCGTTCACTGCTGCCGGGTGCAGGAGGTGGCAGGTGCGATCCCATGTGGCAGGTGACGTACCGTAACTCTGCGATGTGTTTTTCATCAAGAGCTATAAACAATCCTTAACCTTTAACGTTTGTGTGGATGTATTGGCTGCAGAGTTGCTGAGATCGAAGCTAGGTTTCTTATAGCCTGGTTATAGCTTGGTTATAGTCTTGACAATGTGCGAGTCCGAGTACCAGGTAGTCGACGTGGAACGCACTGAGTCCATGCAGAGACTCTCCACAGCTCTCTGCTCAGCGCTAGACTCCGCCCTACAAGTGAACCAGACCCTGCATGACGTCACTAGCCGAGCGGCACGGCTGGACGTCACCTTTGACGTCACACTCGACGTCATCCGTGACTCATCGAGGCTAGCAGAGCTGCTGCAGGCTCTATCGATGAGTCATGATCAGGGCTCACGCTACGCCCGCTGGCTGTGGACCGCAGCGCGCAACCTCGTGCGAGAAGTCATCGGTCACGTGATCACCAGCAGCCATGATGACTTCCAAGGTCAGCTCAAAGTCAACGACAAGGACGAGAGAAGGCAGACTGTGAGACGAGCAGCCGCTCAACTGGAATTGTTCTACGCCGAGCCTATTCACGCCGACTGTATGGCATTCAGTTACGTGTTACCGTTATTGTCGGCGCATTGCCGACATAATTGTGTGACCGTCCTCCTGACCTTGAGCTTTTTGAGCTGAAAGTTATTGGCACTCCGGTCACTCCTATTATAGGAAATGTTTATACCAATTTCGGTTTCTGTACACCTTTTGTTTCTCGAGGTAAAAGCCCTTACAAGAGACGGACGGGCAGACAGACGCAACGGACGGGCAAGATCTATAATGCGGCCTATTAGGACGGCCGCATAATAAACATTAACACACAAATTTTGCATTCGTTTGCGATCGCTTTACCGTTTGTCAGATTCTTGTATTTATCGGTGTGTTTTAATGTTTTCGTCACCTAATTTTGTGTTTAGTTTGAAATTCCTTTCAGCACAGTCTATGCCGGCGATTGTCCGCCAACTCAATCGTCACTTTTTCTGTAGGATCACACGTAATTTTTTTATTAGTTCTACATCATATCGTGCGTTAGGGTTACTGGGGTTAGGCCTACTTAGAAAGAAATGGAGTCTTCATACAAAGTGAAAAAGTAATGTTTAAAATGATTATAGCATCCTAAGTCAACGACGAATAGGTTTAATAGGGCCTAATGCTCTTGCCTAAGTACACCGTGCGGCCAAAATAATATTTTCTGCAAATTTTCTGCTAATTGTTTGAGTTATTTTGAAGATTGGTCAGTATCAAGCAAAAATATGGACAAAAGTTAGGCGTTTTTTTATGACTGACTGTGTAGAAATATAACGCATAATGCATTGGTGCGTGGATTGGTAGACGCTGATTGGCTGGAAGCGGTGACGTCAAGTCAGCATGATCATCTATCACCCAATCACGACTTGTGCTGTCGTCTTCTCTCACACATTCCCTTACTGGCAGCCTATACCGGCTGGCCAGCAACAACAACGGCAATCGAGGACCAGCTTAATAACAGTAATAACTCCCAGGCTGGCACCCGGACCGCAGAACATTCGAATAACGCCAGAGACACTGACAAAAATGTGGAAGACTCACTGATGGGATGGCGACCTGGAAAAGATGACAAAAAGTACATCGAGGAGGCGGTCCGGTCGCAGTTGGTAGACAGCGAGGACTTGTGTCGTCTGCTGATGGTTGCCATGGCAACGGAGCTAGACAGATTGCAAGGCTGCCGCTGCTGCTGGGGGCAAGATGGACAGGACGCTCAGACTAGCGATGTGACGTCATCAGTGACGTCATCGCGCGTCGTGGAAACAGAGCGGGGAGCGGCTGACGACGACGGTCATGGTGATACCACCCACGACGCTGCGGACGAAAAACCAAAAACCTGCTGGGAGCAGGACGGACACGGCGATCAAGCTCATGACGTGTCAGCAGCAAGGAGGCCACTAGTACAGTTTAGTTCAGAGCAGCAACAGTTAGTGATGGGTGATTGTGGCCACGGCGAGAACGTATCTAGCACCCAGCAGCAACACTGCAATGCCACCCGCCACGACGAGCTCAGTAACTGCCAGCAGCGCAATCAGCCTCTGGATCATATCAACAGCATCCAGACTAGTCCAAAGATGCCGCAGCCAGGAGAGAATTACGTTGAATTATGCAAGCTGGCGCAGTTTACTAGAGTCCATCAGCTCAATGCCGCCGCCGCTGCTGCTGCTGCTGATGATGATGATGATGATGATAATGATGATAATAATAATGATGATAAAGCTGACTTCATGCTAGAATTCGAAGACCCAAGATCAGACTCCGACTCCGACACAGTGAACGCTGTGAGTACCGCGCTGCCGCCGCCGTCTGCGACAAGTTTCCTGATCTCACAGACCACCCGTGATGCACCGGCACTGCCGGACACCCACGTAGAGCAATTACCCACAACCACCAACACCACCAGTGGCAGCGGCAACGGCAGTAGAAACTGGGGTGGTGTGGACTGGCAAAACAACGAGCGGCATAGCGGCAGAGCAGTGCAGCATCACTCAACGATGAGCACGATGAAGCACGTCCAGCGTAAACTCATTTCACCAACTCGGAATAGCTCCGAACAGTACGACGTCAATCGCACATATCCGCCGTCGCCTCCAGTAGACGCCTGCAGTGACATGTCATCACATCGCTTACTGGTCACAGCAAAGTCAGAGTCAGTGTCAACGGTAAACAGTGCTGCTGCTACCCAGGCATCGAACGTCGTACTCGCTCAGTTACCACCGGGCAAAACGCCGCTGCCGCAGTTCCCAGCAAGCCACGTGACGATGTTGGGCTTGGGTCATAATCGCGTCGAGCCGCAGCAAGTGCATAGAACTTACTGCAACGACACCATCTCAACCAGGACAAAACGACATCGATTTGGCGGACTTGTTGATGAACCGGGAGACGAGTCCAAACCGTCCGCAGCAGACACGTTGTCGTGCGGTCACGATCCTGCAGTGGAATCCGCAGGCAAAGACGGCATGACGCAATCGTGCATCGTGCACCATCCTGCAGTGAAAACAGAGTCTAAGAACAATGTGATAAATCAATCGTCAGTAGAAACCATGGGAAACTGGCCCCGGGCTGCGCTGGCAGCGGCGGCAGTGGTTGATGTCCTACAGTCGACAGCGACGGATAAACCGGCAACAACAGCTCAGAGTCCAAACGACGACGACGACGACGACTGTCGGGTGACGTTTAGACCAGCACCGTTAGCAGCGCGACAACGTCATTCAACGCAGCAACCTACTGCCAGACAGACGACGCTCAAACGCTCCCGGCTTCCTACCCCCATTTACCCTCATACTGCTGCTGCTGCTGGCCTGCAAAGTAATGGTGGAACATCAGTTAATCCACCACGGCGTCAGATGAACCTAGAACCCAGGTCCTCCTCGAGTTCGTTGTCGTCAACGCAGTACCTTGCAGCGCGACAACCAGTCGCTGGAGGTCGTGATCGCAGACCTCCTTTTCCTCCAAGGTCGACCACATCGCACGATCTCAAGTGCGCCGTGCGTCGAAAGACCGTCATTGTCTGACACCGGGGGAGGGATGAAAATGCCGGAGGTAAAAATGCAGGACAGTAAATAACGGACTAACCGATTTGCAAGGCATAAAACTAAAAAACAAAAAAGACTGATAGCATTATAATCCAGTTGGCATTTTTTTTAAAAGAAGATAAAAACAAAGGTCAGAACAGCAAATTATTTTGTAAAATATTATTACAGAATAATGTGAAATGCTTCACCGGCTAAACCCATGTCACTTAATAGTTTAGACGTACTATTTTAACTACAGCTGCTAAAACTTTTAAGAAAGCCCAAAATTTATCGCTATTCGTCTAAATAACGAAATAAAGAAAAAGGTGCTAAAAATGTTCATTCAGCTGCCTTAAACATTTGCCACTTTCGAGCTAGTTTTATGTCCTGCATTCTTATTTCCTGCAATTTCATGTTCTGCGATTTTGACGGTCCGTCATTTTCATGTCTGTCTTAGCTCACTTATCTTTGAATTGAACCACAGCTTGGAACGGACGCGCTAATAATGACGGACATGAAAATAGCAGACCATCAAAATGTCCAGGCATGAATTTGACTGACGTTAAATTGACGGACCAAGTGTCCAGGCATGAAATTAACGAACATGAAAATGAAGGACAAATTTAGACAAATTGGCAGGACATGAAGTAGCCCGACATGAAATTGACGGACACAAAGTTAACGGACATGAAAATGCAAGACATGTTTAAAGTACCTGAATATATAAGCCTATATTTAGTAGACCTCGGTTTATCATTGCTGACCTGTAGCTAAATTTAGACTGATGTTTTCGTAATATTTTATGCATTTCAACCTATTATACATATGCACATAATACAACTTACTTTGCTGTTGGAACTTGTGTTCTGCCGTTGTTTTAAAAAGAATTACACACTGCATTGTAATGTAATCTATTTTCGAACGATATATATCTTGTCCTCCAATTTCATGTCCGGCAATTTCATGGCTGGACACTTGGTTCATCAATTTCACGTCCGTCAAATTCAGGTCTGGCATTTTCAGTCAACTCCTTGGAACAATAAATAGATTAATACCATAACCAACAAGCTACGCAGGCCCGTCGAGAGCCACAGCCGAGCGCAGGGAAATATTCTCGCCAGGAACCCCTGGAGAGAAAATTTTTGAATTTTTTTAAAATGGCGCATTCTGGTGTACTTTAAATTTTTTGAGCGACGGCGGGCCCCCAAACGTCGCGGGGCCCGGGTAACTTACCCTCCCCACCCCCTTCCTCTCGACAGGCCTGAAGCTACGTGGATCAACTAAATTCATCAAACAAATGTGTAGCCTATAGATTGATGAATTTGGATAACTTATTTCTACAGGTTTAGTTTTATTCATAAAACTGTACCAGTATCAACAGGCATCATTATTAATTAACACTGATCGTACGACAGTGTAGTTTGTTCTGTCGATTTGCTTGTCTGTTGATTTGCGTGTTGACCGAGCTAAAGGCGGGTACAGCGCGAACGAAATGAAGTGAACTGAAAGTTGTGAGTTAATGAATATGCAAATCCGTGGTTTAGAAGTAGAGACAACTCTTGCTGTATTATAATAACGCACGTACGCGTAATCACTTGCTTTCAGCTGACATTATTACGTCATATTGACTACCAAAAACGTGAAATGCATAACAACAAAAAGTGTCGAAATGCAGGCTATCGCCTACTTGACAACGCTCATGCAGGTGGGGTGGGGAATGAATTAACAATAATTATGTCAAAAACGACAGGCTATAGCTAGTAGCACATATACTACTCGACCTCGCTGAGTAGAAAGTCACTTAATCCAGTTATACACACAAGATATTTACATTCACATAATAATTATTATGCAACTCGGTATGATCAAAGTACTGTCAAAAGTTTAGCAAAGCCATTATAAAAAACAAGCGATAAACGAAGCATAACAAGTTGCCGTCATTATATATACATCTTTGCAGCGGACGCCATATCGATGTGGTATCACAACTGAATAACTCTTCAGAGATTTTGAGAAAATCTCACTCTGGTGAACAGTGGGAAGCCATTAGGGTCTAAGCTTTAACCTTCTGGTGGCTATGGTAGGCCTATGTAATTTTGTCAAATTGTCAACGGCTAGTTGACAGTTTAAATTTGTTGGCTAGCGAGAAATTCTGATGACGGACGGACGGACGTTTTCTTTAATAGCTCTATGAAGAGATTACAACACGTTTTTAGAGGTATGCCCGAATGGCTTTCAGTATTCCCAATCCCTCCCATTCTCACTAAGTTATTCCCGTTCGCATTTATTCCCATGAAAGTGTGCTTTTTATACACATTCTCACGGGGAATCCAAGTCTCATGCACATTTCTAACGTACCGGTATCTTGCAGAGTCGAGTTATATAGGCTTAGTAAGTAAGTAAATAAATATCAGTTGTGTGCGCATGCATGAGTCGATAAGGCGGCGTTGTCGTCTGAGCAATTAACGAATTAACTTCTTCCATTCATCACATCGGCCGTAGGCTTAATGTATGGAACACGTACGCTATTTGTGACTTTTCTTAACCTAGCCTATACAATGTTATACAAAACCTTGTCGACAGTGAACAAAATTCAGCCGCCGAGTCGTTCAAATGCGTATATACTGTACAGTGACTGTGTGCGTATGCAATCAGAGGCGTAGGCGTATTGTATAGTTCACACAGTTTCGTAATGTACATAACGTAGTCATTTCATAGCCAATCACGCAGTGTGATTGGCTATATAACATAGCATTACATACAACACGCTATATAGCGTACTGTTTGCGGTAGCAGGCGTGGCATGCACAAAAAGCACAAACATGTCAAATAACCCATGTGACCTTGAAATTTATCAGGTCTTTGAGGTTGTCAATTTGCATATTCCAGAAAAAATTTCATCAAGTTATGTATAGCGGTTCATTAGTTATCGGACTAACGAAAAAAAAACAAACGGACAAATAAAAACATAACGACGGTGGTAAAAGCAATACTGTCGTCGGTACGGCGGACAGTAAACATCTTTTCCAAACCACAAAATTCACAGGGCGGCGCTGATTTGCATTTCTTAGCTTTTTTAGTCAGACAGCATTTTACACTGTGAGACACTGTTACCGGGCTATTGCATCGCGCGGTGCTTGTTTACGTCCCAGCTTTCGCGGGTATTCATTGCGCCTAACCACAGAGGGATGGCTGATTTCGTTACGGTTGATCTCGCTGATACGAAACAGCCTTGAGATGTTTTTTGAGACGAACAGACTTGTAGCGAAAGTCCTAGCTGTAGTAGTTGTGTCATACGCGTTGTTGTCTTCGCAGAGTCGTAGTCGTTGTAGTTGTGGTGGTGGTCGTGACTCAAGTAAATTGTAACTCTGTGGGGTGACGTCCAATGTGTACGGTCTCCGCCAGTCGAAGCTTTTACCCGTAGCTGTATTATAGCAGAAATTGTGTATTAAGTAGAATTAATTTTGCATCATACGTCTCTGCGTCGTCGTCGTCGTCGTAGTCGTTGTAGCCGTAGTTGTTGTAATAGTCGTGATCCAAGGTCGTTGTCCGGTGCCCACTGTGGTCTGCGGCGGCGCCAGTGGACGCCTTTTACCTCGGTCTTCAGCTTCAAGAACTGGAAGCAGCGTTCCAGTCGTCGTCGTTGTCGTCGCTTGTCAATGTTCCGACTGTCTTGTTGAGGGTAGGAGGCTGAGTCGCTGTGTCGCTGGTCAATGTCATGGCGAGGTGTGGCAGCTGGCATTGCGCGGCCGTTGCGTCTAAAGCCGACTCGCCAGCTAGAGTTACTCACTGAATGCAGCTCAGTAAAGTGGTTCGGTGACAATGTCTCGCGAAACAAGCACCTTTCACTCGCTCCGGAACGCTACAGTACGCAATAGCAGCAACATAATTGCATAAAAACAGTCTTGTAAAACGTCAAAACTAATAGCGCTATCCTTCGTATTGCATACTACACTGAGTAAAAATCAGTATAGAGCTTTGTTCCGTAAGTCGAAAAAGTAAGAATACGCCATAAAGTTTTCGTCATAACTTCAAATATTAAGCGATTTTCATAATTCTTTCACTGGCACATATCTTAGGAAATTTGCAGCAAATTGATCATAAAAGGCCCCAACATGTTTTAAACACGTCGCTTTACTATCAATTCTACGGATTCGCTCATGCCAGGCAGCTGCCACTTCTAAGTTCTAAGATTGTAAAAGCGCCTTTAGTCTTGAGTCCGTCTCATGTAAGAAGCGCTATAGCAACTTAAAAACTTTATCTTTTATCTTTATCTTTGCGCTTTTAAACAGCTTCTATACTAGACGTTTATTGTTCGTATTATAGTGTCTCACTTTTCCAGAGCTTCCACGGCCGTTTATTAGCACTAGGCCTATATTCAATGTACTTTCCCAATTCTATGCGAGCTATAACGTATCAGTAATCTGCCGTTTTCAAAGAAAAGAAAAGCAGTTCAAGGCATATCGATAATCTGTGCAACAGCGCTGAAGTGGCATTAGCAATCGTCAGTGAACGGTCAAAATGTAGGCCTAATTTAGTTTACGTCCTGGTCTGTGAAACAATATTGCGCAATAAAGAAAGAGACTCAGAGAGACGAAGGGACAAACGGGCAGAAAGGGAGGCGAAGAAATGTGCACAGGTAGACATTGACAAACAGGACAAACAACAAGCGAATAAATCAGTTCAGTGTTTGCTTGTGCTGCAGAAGTTGCTAACTTGCTACTGTATGCTCTGCGGAGGTAGCGGCCGTGTGGCATTGGATGACGTCGTGCGACGCCCGGCCGGGTGAATGTCTGTCATTCAGCAGACCGTGGATTGTGCTGTGCATGGAATGTCCGTCAGTCACGCATGGAATCTCTAGTAACCGCAGCTGCTGAAGCTGCAGTCGCCTAGCTCTCAGTAGCGCGTCATGGTACCTTGCTCTGATTCCTGCATTGCTACTGCTTGGTACCGGTATACTGTAGTACAGTACAATCTACTACTGCGCTTTCGCTTTTGGTGATGCTTGCTATTGCACGATGCTATGACCAACCGGACTATTTTATTTATTTATTTATTTGGATCAGGCAACAAAGCCCATAAACATCATAAACACGAACAGAAAAAGACAGACAAAAACACAGATGTGCAGACAGACAGACATCAAATCAGCACAGAAAGATACATGGAAACAGTAAACACAGTTACACTAATGCAAACCTAGAGCAGTGTCACGCAGCGCCTCAGATTACTGATTGGCCTATATAACGTAAAATATGGCGCTATACAAATTATATTACTCACTTACTTTACTTACTTAAAAAATAATGTCAGGGAAAGTTGCAATTCTCCGACAAACAGCTGCATAGCCTATTTCTGAAAATGGAGATTATGAACGTGTAAAATTTAAATTTTGCTTCAAACTTTCCATAAAATGGTGGATTCATCTTCTGTAGTTTTGTATTTCTTGTAGAAAAAATTTCTGAAAGCTTAAAATTTTAGGGAATTTTACCCGCTGCCCCCTTGTCATAATGCCACAGGTGTTAATTGTATACGTATTGCACGCCATCATACTTATAGCTTATCTATCAGAGGTCGCTCATGTAGGCTGGACCAACGGCCATTTTAAGCCCATTTCATTCATACGAGCATGACGCTAATGCCTTGCTCCTTGTAATATTATCTACTTAGTCTACATCTACGTACTTAACAGTGCGATATTAAATGATTGATATGATGATGATGATGCTGATGAGTTTGCATAACGCCACAGTGCTGTAGCTTCAGAGTCGCTAGTTGCAGTCAACTACAAGCAGCCTACTCTGTCCAAGTAACCTAGTACCAGCTTGTCCGGCTACTCGCCAAGCCTGACGAACCGTGACGTCATATATCATAGCCTACGATCGTCGTCGCTACGTACTGAAAGACAGAAAGAGAGACTGACGAACTTTTGACGCTGATGCGTTCTGCAAACTGTGTGAAAAAGGAACTCTGTGGTCTTGTGACAAGATCTTCTTCGTCAGACTGTGTGGTCGAACTTCAACAAGTTGAAGACGCTTTGGGGCATGTGCGCGCTGAGTCAGTACTGAGTGCATAGATCTATGCTACTGCTAAGGAAATATATAAGAACATATTGTCTGTGTGTGGTTGATGGTCACGAAGCTGCAGCTAAACTTAGCATCATCATCACTGCGGCAATGGCGCGTGTGTGCGGCGTCGTGTCTGTCTATCTAGAGTACACGTATATAATAAGTTGTTCTATTTAAAGCTGGCTGCCCTGGCGCTCTAAATCATGCGGCTTTGTAGACCGACCAGCACTCCGGTCGCTCGTCGGCACTTCGTTAAAATTTTTATTCTCGTCTCGAGGTGATGACGCGAAGCACCTGTGGATGTTTAGCGGCGCGGGCAGCTAGGGACTGCCAGGGAGCTAAGCTGGTACTCGGCGTTCCTGTGTGTGCTAGTGGTGGGTCTAGGATGCCGGGAATGCGAGACACGCCAGACGCGCCGCTCACGGCGCCTAGAAGCAGATGGCAGCAACAGACAAGGACGATTGAGATAAGAAGACTCGACATCCTAGCACTAGCACTGGCAGCACTGACTGAACGACTGACCCAATGACGACATGGCAACAAGTGGCTGTAATAATACGTCACCTGCATGCGCGCCACAGCAGTAGCCTCAACGCCTACTTTTAGACGCAATCGCAGACATTTTTATGCCTCCGCTAACGTAGTGGCCAGAGGCATTATGTTTCCAGAGTGTTCGTGCGTCCGTGCGTGCGTGAGTCCCGAACAAACATCATTAGCAAGATATCTTGGGTATTTGTTGACGGAATTTGACCAAACGTTCACTAGTAATGGAATTCGGGGATAAACGCATAAAATTTTGGGGTCAAAAGATCAACGTTGGAAGTAATCTGGATTAGTTAATTATAGCAATGTTAGAAAATGTAGAAATGTTTTTTTGTTGCTAGATAATAACGATTTTTCGTATACTTAACGTTTGATTTTTGCGGGGGTGCATAGCATATGTGCGCTTTTGAATAACTGCGCACTGCCCATACCAAAATAAACCGATCTTGAAAACACCCCATCTGATGCAAAGATCTTCGATATACCTCTTACGCAAGCCGAGTTCTAACCCATTATGTCCCAAATTTTGTTGCCATGGCAACGAGGGTCACTCGGGGAAAAATTCGCGTGGCATCATTCGATGGCATATCCCCGATATGACCATGGTTCGTTTAAATATGAACCAAAATGGACTTTTGGCCTTGTAGTTGTCACATGTTGACGGAAGCATAATAGTCGACGAAGTCGTAACCACCATCTAGTTAGGCCTACTTCTCTGTCTTTACCTGCAGCGCACCGAGCGCGTTCCAGCTTCATCGTGTTTTTATTTACAGTTAACACGCTACGTAAATTACATACTTACTTACTTACTTAGCCAACAGGACTACAATCAGCAGTATTTGCAGAAGTCAAGGTCACGCTCTAGGTCAAGGCAACGGTTGCATGGCGGGAGTTTAACAGTGTATAGAATCGGTCAGTCAGGTATACAGCTACGTACCTAGCTCACCTGACCCGTCTTGACCCCCACCCGGTGGCGGCTATATAGGCCAATCGTCTACGAAAGAAAATAAAAAAAATTCTGTCAAAGAAATAATACTGCAGATAATAGCGTAGTCGTTGTTACCTTGACAACGAGCCTGGCGCGACGGCTGAAGCACAAGTAATGACCAGTGACATCACTCTGTAGCGTGACGTCACTGGTCAGTTGATGTCCGGCGCTGGTCACTCGCAGGCGAGCTGCCAACACGCACACAACACAACAGAACATTGTCCCGTGCGTGCCCAGTGACGACACCATTATGCGACAGTCCGCATAGCCACGCACAGTGGCGGATCCAGAATATTGGAATAAGGGGGTCGGAAGGGCATGCAGATGGCGTCTGGGAAAGAAGCACAGCCCCCTCCCAATTTTTTAAAATTTTATGCAAAAATAATGCATTTTTGTGCGAAATTCTCACTAACTGCCTTCCCGCCCCCTTCTCTGAATCTGCTACTGGCTACGCACATACAAAGCTTAGTTCAAAGCTGTTTGTAATTTCAACTGAACGTCTACTTTTACAATGCAGCGCATGAAGGGATTTGGGCTGGCTCGCGGCGCAGCGAAGCATAAATTAACATGTTCGCAATATTACGCGAGGTTTCGGAGGTTTCGAAAGTCCGATCGATGACCTTAGCCTTCGACCGTTTGAGCTATAAATGGTTTTTCTGGTTTTTGGGCCGACCGCTAAGCTGTAAGCTTAAGGTCGGCCCTTTGTCGTGATTGTTATCCGTCCGTCTGTCCGTCCGTCCGTCTGTCACGAATGTCTGTGGCTAAACGGTGCAAGATAGGGCTTAGGTTGATATTGATTACTAACAGGAAGTCGCATATTGGCTTTCAAATTACCTGCAAATCATCGACCTTAGATGATCTTAAAAGGCATTGCGCGCTATTGTGGTTAAACAGTGCGAGAGAGGGCCTAGGTTACTATTAATCACTAACGGAAAGTGGCATACGCCCTTTTGGATGACATAAAAATCATCGACTTGGATGATCTGCAAGGTCAGTGATAACCAGTACGGTCGGTCCCACCCTAGCGACAGCTGGGCTTTTTGTTGTCTGTGTTAAAGTTATAAACGGACAAACGTTGGACAAACGGAGAGACGGAACGACGCATAGTACGGCACATTAGGACTGCATCAGAATGAAAGAGTTTTTACGCGCGAAAGCAGCTACTGCTTTCAGCGCGTCTTAGCCATCGCAATTCTGTCTGTCTGTCCCTCTGTCCGTCTGGCCGTCACATGAGTAGATCAGTCAAAAACGGTACAAGCTAGAAATACCTAATCTTCACCATCGGCTGCTGAAAAACTCTAGTTTTAGGAACCGTAAAGCTTTTCCATAAATTCGAAGGGAGTCACCCTGAACGAGGGCGCTAAATAAGAGGGGGCGGAAAAAATTGGCAAGTTTTGGCCAATAAGTCGCTATATCTCAATAACGGTGCGAGATAAAGCCTAGGTTACTATTAATCACTAAAAGGAAGTTGTACACTGGCTCTCGATTGCCACCGAATTCAATAACCTTGAATGACCTTGAACGCCAAAATAGAGGTTTTCATAGACATAATCGAAAAGGATGAAAGCACGTTGGAAAGGACAGTTCATTCACTACATAAAGAAGCAATGACGTATGGGCTAATGATGAACACCGACAAAACAAAGACGATGGTATTTGGTGATAAGCAAATATCAAGTAAGATATGCATAGATGGAATTGAGCTGGAAAATGTGGAGAAATTCACCTACCTGGGAAG
>Ga0209367_1008152_pt1 | contig 14341 bp, 6 predicted proteins | sample WorMetLIZISLAND2_FD_187412 | JGI IMG/M metagenome (GOLD analysis project Ga0209367, IMG submission 187412) | Marine gutless worms symbiont microbial communities from Max Planck institute for Marine Microbiology, Germany - Olavius geniculatus... ... | reverse complement strand
ACCGTGCCAAATTTTATCTCAATCAGATCAGGGGTTTTGATTCTGTGGGGGGTCGAATTTTTGGCTTTCCCATAAGAAAGAGAAGTCGCCGTTAACACAGGGCTTGAACTACCGTTCAGCCTGTGAGAGGAAGTCCTATACTGGCTCTCGATTGGCGCCGAATTCAATGACCTTGAATGACCTTGAACGCCAAAAAGGGGGTTAGCGCGCATAGTGAGAATAGACACATGCTTTATTATATTCTCACATGCCGCGAGGTCTGAAATTTAAATATTACACAATAAACAACCCGATACAATATACTATGTCTGAAAGATAGAACAGTCACATTAACACAAGCCAATGTCAGTACCATGTTGAGTAAATGGTCCTTATCCAACCAACATTATGCACAAATGACTAAGTTCAACCCGTGATTTTAGCCTACTTCATTTAAGTATTTCTGCCCAGACTGTATGGAGACTGTGTAAATTTACTGTGTATGTCACTGTATGAGACAGCGACTGACTCACTGACTCGCGTGCTAAACCTGCTGTATGACGTACCTCTGGCTAATAACTAATAAAAAAGGCAAAACGTTTCTTTCTCCTTTGCCTATTTAAAACTTGGCTTAATACTGTGAAACTTCTAATAGGAGCTTTAACAAATGGCGAACAGAACTTGGTGGCTCACTATTGTCTGAGCTCCACTCAACAAGCGTATGACGAATAAATGACAGAGTTCACCCGGTATATATAGCTATAGCCTACCTATCATGCCACAGTTTATCTTGGACTGTGTCATATAGAATTTATTGCAATGAAAAATTGAAAATACAAACAGACCACCATGTATCTAATCTCAAAGCTCAGCTATCAACGTCACTTTTTTGAGTCAACTCTGCAGCTCTGGCAGAGTAAAAAAAACTCACAAATTGCCATACTGTTGTGCAGTCCGACGCCCTTAATCACACGGAACACCCATGATGTGTCAACACCGGCCTGTAATTAGTTGCACGTGCTTTCTCACTCACCAAAGATCACAAAAACACACACAACCTATAGGAAAGTCTCACCCCCACTCTAGTATACAGACACACTGTAGAATAAATGCAGGAAGTGCATCACATTTCCAGCACAAATATTATTTCTAGTGCCGTATGGCCCAGCACACTACAACGCAGTTTTGCATCTATAAATGTCAAGTTCTTTTAAAACAAAAAGTATTAATTTATAAACATTTGAACACTAAAGTGCAACTTATATATCTGCAGTTCCATGTGCAATGCACAGTGGTTATTCAGTGTTTTGACAGAACACTATGTTGCATGTTGGGTGATAAATCCAAACCAGTGATCAATGACAATTTCGCATGATGTTAATTTACGCTGTTTACGGGTATACACATGGGCTGAAAATGATGGATCTTACATTGACGGATGTCCAGAAGAAACACTTATATCGGCATTTCCCTCAAGTACCACAAGTTCGCAATAGTGGACAAACGCTATATAGAACAGAAAAACTCTAAAAGACGATTTGGCACAACTCATTCATTTCCCGAACTATGCACGGAATGTGTGGGTATGGTATAGCCACGATGACGCCCTGATATTAATAACGTTACCCCCATCATTCATTTACTTACTACTGCTGGGTTATTAATGTAACTTGTCAGCCATCACTCCAACAACCCTCTATTAACCATGCCATATTAACAGACGGCGTCCATTAATATGTCACATAATTCATGCCAGCTGCACAGCATATGTATAGTAAGAAATGAAAACCTAAACTTGATGCAATGCATGAAGTGTTCTCACAAGATAATTAATAGGTGGCTTGTCCAAATGCAGCACACAAGACATATTGCAAAGTTGCATGCAGCACACAACCAGTTGATAGTAATAATAATGAAATAATAAATAAAGGCATACAAACTGTTCCCAAAGATGCATATTTAACGACAAGCACAGCTACCACAGTAGCTAGTAATTGGTCAGTTAATCAGAGTTGCCACGGCTACAGTATGTCAGTATTTCTCATCACTGGTTTATACTGGGCTGTCTTCCTGCAGTTTGTTAAGAAAACAAAAAGCCCAGCTGTCACTAAGAGAGCCGATTGTACTGGTTGTCAGTGACCTTCAAGGTCATCCAAGGTCGATGATTTCCATGTCACTGTAAAGCCCAATATACGGTACCACTTCCTAGTTCCTATATAAGTAACCAATAGTAACTTTGGCCATATCTCTCACCGTTTCCATATTCCGAGATATGGTCGGTTTTCCATTAAATTTCCTACCCGCCTTTATTCAACCCCCAATTTGAAAATATTCCCCTTGCACTAGATGGCTGAAAATTTGCATGCCTAAGTTTAACACATATGGCTAATAATTCATGTAAAAAGTTTTCCCCTGACCTAAAGCTTAGCTATCCTTGACGGACAGACGGATGGAAAACCATGCCAATAGCACAACCGTTACTTAAGTACGGTCGGCTAAAAATGCAAGTATTTTGTTTCACAGTAAGATTTTTCAAAGTTTCAAATAACCTAGTACAAACGGAACCCGGGGTCTCGGGTTGTGCAGTGGTTGTGGATGATGTTTTGTCTCGGCAGGCAAATTACCGGATTATTCAGGGCCGTGCAGCTAACATTTAATAGGCATGTGACGTCATCATCTCTATTAGCCTAGAGCTGTCCAACCAGAGAAAAAAGCGAGCCACATTTCAAATTTTCAACATTTTCATCTCGTTTAATACTGAATAATTTTATGGACCACAATAGTAGTTTAATATGCAAGGTGTTATGTGCCGTGAAAATTTATTGAAAATAAATAGGCCTATCATTAAGCCTATCTGCTGCAAATTTGCATCAAAACAAAGTATAGTAAAATAATTGCCAGTGCTGTTTAGTACAGTATTATCAGATTACACAAGCTATACGCACTGAGTCAAAACATGGCACTATGCCGTGAATTTTTACGGCAGATATAATCTTTGGTTTAATATGCAAGTGTCCTGCAACCAAAGCCTAGCCAGTAGGCCTATAACTGTAAAGGTAGTCATTTACACAACTTTCGATAATATTCCGTAGGCGGTCTGCGGTCGCTTGTACACCACGTCGAATGTCGGTTAACTATGCATTGCAGTCAAACCGCTGCAGACAGCAACATGGTTACTACTGACAGCCTATGAACGCCCTATCCAACGGTAGCATTGCCGCTACTGTACGATGACGACGTGCCGTTTAATACATAACTTACAGACAGAAGGACGGACGGACGGCAGAGTGCACCTGATCGTACCAGCCTAAGTACGGTTGGCTAAAAACGGACAGCAACAAAAATCGAAGCTCACCAAATTGACGTTTGGCGTAGGCGGTCTGCGGTCGCTTGTACACCACGTCGAATGTCGGTTAACTATGCACACCCACAGCCTGACTGGACTGAATTCACTCCTTTACCCCGGCCAGTTCCATCAAACAGAACGATCGGAGCAACTGTTCAAGGCCTTTGAAGTCTAAAGAAGCCTGTGTACAGCAGACAAACCACACGACGATGACATCAACGCGAGCTGCAATGTCTAGGCTATAGGCCTACACAACCTCGTCGTTCAGTGTGTACACAATGATACCGTTTGCACCGAGCACAGTCGAACGTACGCAACAGAACGAACGAATTACAACGCACCGCCGTGTACCTTAAATAAATGAAACGAGCGTACTAGCAGCGGACGACGTACACATATACCTAACTCGTACTCTAGCACCGGGTGACTGAAATGTGCACACTGCAACGCACAGCTCTCTCCTCTCTCTCCCTGTAGCCCAGCGGCTGCACCGGCCGCTGTCAGCCTGCCTGTCACTATAGTCGGTGCCCGTTGGGGGCGGCCGACCGCCCAGTTCAGTCACTGTGCAGTGCACCACTCAGTTAAATATTCTACGCTCAGCACTCGCGCAGTAGTGAGGTGCAGACACAGACATCGAAAATTCGAATCATGGCGGTTCCGCCAATCTGCCCGGGCGTATCTCCGCCGGGAACTAATTCACATATTTTTCCTGATATTACTCTAACTTGTTTCTAAGTTATTCCTAAATCGGAAACTTTTGCGTAACTTTTTGTTAAGTTTTTCTTATGATCGTATTGCACTAATTTTGTAATAGGAATTTTACGTTTGATTTTTTTCTAAGTTATTCTTAAATTCGATCAAGGAACTACCGTAAATTAGGCCCATAGGCAGGAATAGATCCGACGCGGCTCATATGAGTGATATAACCTAAGCCAAACTTCATCAATCATGACACATTGACACTATGACATAATAGTGGCGTTAGGGTTACTCCAGGTTGATTTTAATAAAGTAGTAGAATAAAAGAATCCACCAGATAAAACTGTAGTATGTGTATTTGTGCATTACTGTGTAACTATACCGGTAAACGGTTTCACGCTGTTACAGTGTATTGTCATAAACGTCAAATCAACCCATTCGGGACGGGGACTAGTCTATTATGCAATGTCATGCATGCCCTTCAAAGTTTTGGAAAAGGACAATAATAATTTTCTTCTTCGAAAAATGGAAGAATGATGACTTTGATTTACTGGGAGCTGTTTTATTTCTTTCATCAATGAAGACTCAAAAGCACAAAAACGTCTTTTTGTTTGCTGCAGAAATCACTAGGTGTTGCGGCTGTCGCCGCTTTTGGTATCGACGATTGGGCTTAATTATCGTTGTGAATGCACTAGATATACTTTGGTTTATGAAACGGTCGCGATAGGTTATACCATGTAACCGCGGTACTGGAAGTGACGGTATTGATACGGCGCCTCTTTACTCGTCTGTCGTGGATGCGAGCAGACAGACGCCCATCACTGCAACGGTGCGCAATGTGTCACATTTGGCGTCTGTCGTGCGTCCGTCCAGCCTCCGGGCAATTACACGCGATGCGGTCTCGCTAAGCTATTACTAGCTTACCAGTGTTCTAGTATGCAACTTTGATGCTGATGGCGATCTATGCAATAAATCATGATGATGATGATGATGATGTGCCGGAAGAGATGGGGTGGGAAAGGTCCCGCAATGCCAGTCTTGCCTCATAATAAATGCAAATCGTCGAAACCAACTACTGTGACGGTGAAAATGAATTAGCTAGGGGCTTATAAAAACTTGTTGTCAACGTCTAAGCGCACGTTTGTTAAGAAAGTACAGTACACTGTGTCCGAAAAAAGTAACCTCTAGTGTATTTAGAGCAGAAATGTCAAATTTATTTATTTATTTGATTTAATGACAAAGGGCCGCAGCCACTAACATGCCACAATAAAATAACAGTATACATCAATAAATGTCACTGGTAACACAACACAACGATAGGTATACTAGAAAAAATAAACTTTGCAATAACTAGCCAAGAATGTGGAAGTAATAGATCGTTTAAAGCTATTTAAATTAGAAAAGTCAGTATTGTTAGCTGGCAAGTTATTCCATATTCTTCCTGTACGGTAAGTGAAAAAGTTATGTCTGGTGTTGGATCTGAATGTGAACGAATCCGAATAAAATTTCGCACACTTGATCCCAACTAAATTTCTTAAATAACCACGCAATTTCGTTAAGAAATACTATCTTGTAGTGGAGTTATTTATTTTTAAACGTCGATGACAAAATATTTCAGTTTCCAGTATACGATGTTACTGCACGTCACTCGGCGCTATCAGTGGTAGGCATAGCCTAGTCCTACTGTAAACAATAGCCTAATTAAAGCTGTTGTTTGCGTTTATTGAAATTTGGCAGTTAGCTTGCAGTTGCATGTTTCATTGTTGATGTAAAGCTCTGTCAAAATACGACGTTATTTAGGCCTATCGGAGCTACGAAAATGTATCGAGGGGTTACTTTTTTCCCGGAAAACAACACCGACGAGTTCCGTCATGAAATGCCCCGTAACCCCATGAACATAAAGCTTATAGCCTACGTCGTTCGCAGCTGTTAGCTGTCCGGTTATTTTCACAAACAAAACATTGCGAATTTACTGCTGTATACTGAGTCTTGGTCGTGTCTACTGTAGGCTAGGCGACTGACGATGATAAAGACAGCGACGGTGACGCCAGCTGAACACATCATCACTGTGACTAATGTAGACCTCCAACAGCGCATGTAAGTATCTGCAAATATGCCATAGGCCTAATACGGTCCCCGATGAGCCATATATGCGTGGGTCGACCTACAAGTTTTGTTTTTACGCGCGAAAGCAGCTACTGCTTCAAAAAAACGTTGGGAAAAATAAAAAACGTTAACAACGTAAAAAAGGTCTTTTACATCTATGGAAAAAGATGCAGCTTGAATCGTGTAAGAAAGACAAAAAGAGTCTACAGCACCCGGTATTCGCATGCGGTCACCCATCACGCTACTGACCGAGCCCGACGTTGCTTAACTTCGCTGATCGGACGAGAAACGGTGCTTTCAACGTGGTATGGCCGTAGACAACTGTATAGGGCGCTGGATGAACTTTAACACCGGCTTCCGTTTAGTTGTTATTTCTTTAAACTTATGTTGTACTCATATCATTTTCTTCGCAAGCACGCATTATCATTTCCATATACATAATTCTGTTAGCTCAAGCACCTTTCAGGCAACGTCGCACGGCACAGTGCAGCCTTGCAAAATTGTATTATTTTCATTCGCCAGATGGAACCACACATTACAAGAAACAAAAGCTGCGTTTTTGATGCCTAACGCGTTTGTGTTAGTTCGTAGATACTACGCTACTTTAAGTAAATAACGATTTCTATAGCGCCAAAATCTCGGAAGAGAATCAAGACGCATTGGAGGAGAACGCTCGTTTTTATGCATGGCTAATACCACTGAGACGGCACTTCCACGTGTAATAAATATACAAAACATCAGTTTATAAATACACTTGTTAACGGCGACATGCAATGAGTGACACATCGAAAACAGCAAAAATCAGAAAAAGGTGATATCACTCACCATCACATCGTCTAACTGTCAATGTGCTGTTGAATAATATCACCTTTTTATGATTAAGTCAACAAAAATCAAAACTATTAGCCGAAATTATTAAAAATATTAGTCGACATGCATAAATTAGCCTGGACATTGCTTCTTTGTGTCGTATGTTTTTTCCTGTCTTTTATTTTCTCTTTTTGTGTGCACTGTAGTGTTGTTTGCTACCTTCTGGGTGAATAAAGATGTATATAATATACTTTTGTGTGAACTAACGCTAAGGCGTTAGGCATCAAAAAAGCAGCTATTTCGGTTCAAGATTAGGATGTCATTAAACATTCTTTGGTAGATAGGCATTTTTTTATCTTGTAATTGCTCTAACAATGAATGGTGAACCAGCATTTGAAAGTGTGTGCAGTGTCAATTATTACGATGCTTCGTAGCGAAAGTAGAATTCATTAAATTGCACAGACGGATCTATACTGTCTTTCGGTGTCTGGCTTTTTCGCCCCTTTGCCGTTTCGCCCCCTGGCTGATTCGGCCTTCACTTTGGACTATTGGCCCTCATTGTGTAATTCGTATTAAGTATCTTTTTCGTCCAAAAAATGCAATATTTGAAGCTAAAAATTATTTTGGGGGAAAAAGACAAAAGTGAAATCGAGTCAGGAATTTGTAGGTCGCTGTTGGAAATACGCTATATCAGAATTTGCAGACGTGTCTGTCTGAAAAACGGGAAAACTGTAGCTATTTTTTTATCCTATGATGTTGTTGCTATGGAGCCTAAGATGCCTGGTTTTTGTTTTCGTGCTGCAGTCACTTATGCTTAGAATTTTTGTTACGTGTAACTCTAATTACAAGAAATTTGAGCTAATGCTCCCGAGACACGTGAAAGCCTATCAGTAATCAGTAATCAGTAATATAGATAAACGGATGCAGGCACTGAAAGTCCCTCTGTATCCGTGTCACGATATAATAAGGCCGTAATCGATTTAGAAAAACCGAAACCAGTTTCGGTTTTGGGTTTTGCTGTGTAAATCGATTGCACCAAACTGTTTCCATAGAACGGTAGGATTGTAAACAAACAACATGGCGAGCAATGTACCACGCAACTTCATCGTAAATATTTGTCTGCATGAAGTGTTATTTACTACTGAAAAAATAAATTCATCTTACTGTTGAAGCTTTATTCCTGTACGTGATAACAATTCAACTACAAGTAAACAAAACAGCAACAAGCAAACAGCTTCCGGTTTCGCCAGCGAAACCTGCTCCAGAGTCGGTTTCAAAAATTAACCCCGGTTAATTGATTGCAGAAAACTCTACCCTGAAAGGAAACCGGTTTCGGTTTTTGCTAAATCGATTATGCTCTAAGTTATACTAATTATCTAATCACTTTTTTTGACATACTCTGATCTATCTCCGGTTTCGGCTAATTTAGCGGTCCAATCATACATAACTTCTTGTTGAGCCCCAAATCTATCAAGTCGCACTTTAAATAAATCAATAGACTGTACATCAACTACCCAATTAGGTAAACTATTCCAGATATTCAGAATACGTGCTGAGAAACAATGTTTTCTGAAATTGTGAGTAAATGTTTGGTTATGCAATTTAAATTTGTTACTTCTAGTTACTGAAGTCTTATTTAAGTGTAATGTAGGTGCGACTTTTTCGTCATAAATATCATTCACAATCTTAAAAACCTGTCTCAGTTCCTGTTCGCAAACCGTCAGTCTATCTCCAGCCATTTTGTCGTAGTTCATTTTTGGAGTGTGCGCTGCAACCGTAGATCGCAAAAATCAATAAAAACCCTTTATTTTGGAAGTTCGGGGTTTTTCAGTCATCGATGTTGATACGACTAAAAAGCTCAGAACTAGTGCTTGTTGTGATAGGCAGCATGCCCATGGTGATCTTCAAATGTCTTCACAAAAGACTGACCAACAGTGGTAAAATAACGACTTTTACTGTGGTACCACTATTTGATGCCCTCGTGCGAAGGTTTTCTTGAACCTAGAAAATTGACTGTATTGTAACAAATGCTAAATAAAAGTATTTAAATACAATACAAATACTTGAAACTTTCAAACTATTGAAATATTATTTAAATTTCCAAAATTCCCAAATACTTGCTAAGTATTTAAATACCAGACAAATACCAAATTTAAAGTAGTTAAATACTGTAATATTACACGACATAATTTTCATGCCAATTTTTTTTATTTCACAGCTTAGAAAAAACACAGCAAAATGGTAACAGTCTAATCAATCAGTAGATCTAATCGCTAACAGACTAAAATCACAGAAGATAATTTGCACTATGTCTGTCAATGTCATTAATCGTCTGACATCAGTTCGTCTCTCACTCTAGTTAATTCATTTCTCAGTCACCAGTAATGCTGATTAACTTTCAGCATTGCCAGTTTTTTAAACAGTTTGTCACCAAGTTTATTTTGCCGTTTTGTCAGTGTCATCTTCGTCCAATGTTGCTGCACTTCCATCATTCTAGACACTTTCTGATGATGACTCTGTTGGAGCATCTATGTTTCACATGGTAGTGCATTGACATTGAAATTAGGTGAGGTGGAAAATGAGTGCACATTATGTAATTTCGTCATCTTAGCCATCAACATGCCAAAAATTATTAAAGTTAGTAAAAATTTGACAAAATTGTGACAATAACAATTTTGACTGTTTTTTTTCTGAGACAGGGTGTAGAACTGTCAAACAGGCAGGCACTGCCAAAGAGTGCCAGAGTAAGTAATTAGAAATTTTTAAATACTAAATACTTATTAAAAGTATCGAAATACCACTTCAAATACCAGCCATTTGGAAGTATTTAAATACTTCCTGTTAAATACTGTCTATGTATTTAAATAGTATTTAAATATATGAAGTATTTAAATACTTTACAACACTGAAAATCGAGACTTGAACCATTGAAATCTATGTTTAATGCTGAAAATTTTGTATGCAGCTTGTCTATGTCTATCTTGATTTTGGTGCAATTCGCTCTTGAAATGTGTCTCGCATCACCAAAAAATATATACAAACCCCTATTTTAGCGTTCAAGGTCATCCAAGGTCGTTGAATTTGGTGTCAGTCGATAGCCAGTGTACGACTTGTTATTAGTAACCTAGGTCCTATCTCGCGCTGTTACCGAGATACAGTGACTTATTGGCTATAAGTCGCAAATTTTTTCTACCCCCTCTCATTTAGTGCCCTCGTTCTGGGTGACTCTTTTCGAATTTATGAAGAAGCTTTATGGTTCCTGAAACTAAGTCTTTCAGGCAGCCAACAGTGATGATTTGGTGATCCTATAGCTTGCACCATTTTTGACTGATCCACCCGTGTGACAGACAGACAGATGGACAGACAGAATTGGATGGCTAAGATGCACTAAAGCTGTAGCTTGTTTCATGCATAAAAATGATTATTAATCAGTTACAAGTGTGATGATACAGTATAGTTGATGTCTTTCTATAAACTAAAACAAAACAGAAAGTATTAGCCTACATTTTTCCAAATTATTCAGTGTCGCAAATCAGCTAGCGGGCGAAACGGCAAAAGAGCGAAAAAGCCTTAATTCGTCTTTTCACTCTGGATAGCTGACTATTTCTGAGCAAATTGTAATGGCTTTTTTGCCCCTTTGCCATTTCGCTCTTTGCTGATTCATGTCCTGGCTCATTCGCTTCCTGGCATCATGGCATGTTCGCATTTTGATTGATTCGCCTTTTTACTTTGGACGATTCACCCTTATTAAATAATATTGATCTAATAGACTAATACTTTCTGTTTTTAGTTTATAAAAAAGACAACAACTGCAGTGTATCGCCACACAGTTCATTAGTAGCAACTGGCCGGCCATGGTAGTCATATCAGTTAATCTTATTCGTGACACGAATTCTAATAAGTGATTGCAGCATGAAAACGTAAGTCAGACATTTCAAGTTTTTATGTAGCAGCGGCATCAGTGGGTAAAAATTTAGACTACAATTTTTTGCAGACATGTCTTTAAATTTCTGATAGAGCCTCATTCCGACCAACACCTTCAAATTTCTGACTTAATTTCAATTTTACTTTTTCACCGAAAACAGGAATTTTAGCCATAAGTAGTGCATTTTTTGGGGAAAATACTTAACGTGAATTATACAATGGGGGCGAATCGTCCAAGGTGAGGGGGTGAATCAGCCAGGAGGTGAATTAGCCAGGGGGCGAAATGACAAAAGTATGAAAAAGCCAGACGGAAAATTTCTGAGCCTAGGTGACGTCCAGCCAATTTAAATCTATAAATTTGGAATAGTAAGTCATCATAGTACTGTAATCTCTGTACACAAGTAACTGAAAATGGGGTTAGAAATTTGGACAAAGCAGAGCAAGGATCACCGGATTGTCACAACAATTCTTATCAACTTTTGATCACCCACGGCTAAAGTTTGTGTAGTTTTGTTCGTGTAATCTTTTACAAAAATGTCAGATTGAGTAGTGAGTACTGGTGCATTACCAGTCACCGATCAAGACATGATTGGGGCAAGGCTGATAACAATATGCTGTCTCGCTATTTAAACACATCGATATTATGAAGATACGAGGGTCATTCCATAAATAAGTTTACAAAATGGCGCCATTCCATTATTTTCTAAAATAGAAAAAAAATCCCAAATATACGTTTTGTAGGGAATTTTATTTTAAACTAGAAAGCAGTCAGAGCCCGCACACCTCCATCAAGGCAGTGTTGTTCGCTAGGTGGCAGCACCATTTTCGGTTTTGCAGTGGTTTCCCTTATGCCCCATTGAAAGCAATGGTAACGAAAATTTCATAGTGATCCAGAATCTAGGATTCCTTCCGGATCACCCCCAAAATTGAATCACTGGTAGTTTGTGCCGTTCCCGACATACCCTCAAAATTTCAGAAAGATCCATCCATAACTTTTTGAGTTATCTTGCTAACACACAGACAGACAGACAGACAGACAAAGTCTGGCAAAAACATAACCTCCTTGGGGGAGGTAATAAATATATGTACGGTAGAATTTTTTTTTGATGCCGATGTCATTTATAACGTCATCTGTTAATAGAACACAGTGTGTTTGTGTATTATTTTCTCCACAAGTAATCTGTCTTAACTTTCAAATGACAAACAGCATAGGAAAAAATAAAACGGATAAACTTAACAAGTTAATGTCACTTCTTACAAATGTTTAACATCAGTGTTTCTTTGTCCCATTTGTCAACAAGCTTCAGAATTCCCGATACAAAGAACGATGCTAGCTGCTATTCAAGAATCTGACGAACGACTGATTGCACCTCAGTATTCGATGCAAATTTCTGTCCACCTAGCATTTTCTTACACCAGACGTGTACTGTTGGCTTCGTAAAACACTTGTCGCCATATACTGAATGCATCTCAGTCGTCTCAGAGTAAGTCTGATTTGCATTAAGTCTTTTTGTCCACAGAAACACAATAACGGCATGCTGTTTGTTATGGGGGAAATTTTCATGGCAACGTCGCTGTATTAAATGTTTATAAATGACGTCACAGTGATGTCATTGTAATAAAACTCACAGCCGGTGGTCGAAATTAAATTCCCTACAAAACGTGTATTTTGGATTTTTTATACTTTAAGAATTAATGGAATGGCGCCATTTTGTAAACTTTTTATGAAACGATCCTCGTATTAGTATTGCTGTTCCCAATTATTTGCCTTCAGCATGGTCGACAACTGATAAGAAGACGTTATTTGACGGTTTATGCTACACAACAATATCAAGGAAGCACTTTAAGGGCTTCAGTACAGTTGCAACTGTTGTTGTATGAGAGTATGTTGTACTACAGGCTATATAAATTTACAGTATACTTATTTGGTTGTTTACTTGCCATGTTGTAACAATTGCAGGTCGTCATGAGAGTCGTCGTGAGAGGAAGCGGTCACGTAGTCGAAGTCGCGATCGTCGCTCGGATCGTGACAGAAAACGTCGTTCAAGATCTCGCTCCAGAGACAGGAAAAGGTTGCTTTCTCCTATGCATTGAACAAAATTTTTACATTGCTTAGTTGGTGTTATAATGTGTTATCATGCCATTTTATGGCATTGCTTTTACCTCCAGCATTTCTCTAAGTTACCAAAACACCATCATTCAGTATGCAATAATAGCAATGCAATGACATGGGCGATGGCAGTGTATGTTGTCTCTATGTAGACTTTGCCTATTCATAATTTTAAAGAATTAAGAATTAAGTCTGCTATGCACTACGTCAAACAGTTTATGTGTATCTTGATGTTGAGCAGATGTAGTTTATAAGGGATTTGTTTGTACGTTACTTATGTTTTTTTTAATTCAAGAAAAACGTAATTTTTGTTTTTGTGACAGAATTTTGTCGAATTGTATGAAGTGAAATAATAGCATTTCATTGTTATTTGGTTCTTATAGAGATGACAGGAAAGATAGCAGAAAGCCGAAAAAGCCATATAAATACTGGGATGTACCTCCACCTGGATATGAAACTATGACACCTGTCCAGTATAAAGCCTTGCAAGGTGATGCTGATTATGTGTGCATAGTTGCTGTATATGGAGGCTAAAATGCTTGTGCAGTACAATGTTACTAACAGTTACTGATCGTTTACTGTTCTGGCATAGGAAGAAATATTATAAACATTCATTCAACATTAGCCGAGTTTCTTGACCTTCCTATAGTTCTTGATGTGCACTTTAATACTGTAACAACAGTTGAACGTTTTATTCTGTACATTTTAAAAGTTTTTTTTGTGCTGTGTCCCAAAAAGGGACCCAAACATTATCAATCGTTACTTGAAGATGGATTAACAGATTTCAATAATTTTAGGTACGAATATTTGTGACTCAACTGACCATCAAAAGACTATTCAAGTATCCACTTCACCCAACATGTGCTTCTACACTACCTGGGGAAAACATAATAGACGAAATAGGCATTGAAGTCAACAGAATGTCAAAAAACATCCTTGACATTACTGATTGTTACTTGGAGAATTATTAACAGATTTTTATGCGGAGAGCTAGCTAGCTAGCTAGCTATAGCGAGTATTAGCTATGATAATTCTGTCTGTCTGTCCATCTCTCTGTCCGTCACGACCCGGTACCGTTTCAAAACCAGTAGAGATAGAGACTTTGGGTTTTCATTTGATAGCTTAGTGTCTCTAGTATATCATGACAAAATTTCATGCCACTAGGTGAAAGGGGTCTCCACGAACGAGGGGGCGAAAGAGGGGCACCGCTATTGGCTCGTCTAATGTGACGAGAAATTTGAGCAAAGCTCACGAGACGCGCGAAAGCCTATAGCATTTCCAGTTCAGTAGTTATAGTTTCGAAAATTGCATATCACTTGGACTCGGCCCATCGGGACCCTAATACACATCGGCCATAGGCGCGTGTG
>Ga0209367_1008151_pt1 | contig 14342 bp, 10 predicted proteins | sample WorMetLIZISLAND2_FD_187412 | JGI IMG/M metagenome (GOLD analysis project Ga0209367, IMG submission 187412) | Marine gutless worms symbiont microbial communities from Max Planck institute for Marine Microbiology, Germany - Olavius geniculatus... ... | reverse complement strand
GTATACTGGCTTTCGATTGGCGCTGAATTCAATGACCTTGGATGACCTTGAGCGCCAAAATAGGGGGTTTTACGGATTTTTTTCGCGATATCGGGCTGCGCAAGTCTATATCATTCACAAGGAGGCGCCACCGTCGCCAACGCCACATGCGCCTATGGCCGATGTGTATTATGGTCCCGATGGGCCGAGTCCAAGTGATATGCAATTTTCGAAACTATAACTACTGAACTGGAAATGCTATAGGCTTTCGCGCGTCTCGTGAGCTATGCTCAAATTTCTTGTTTAATAAGGGGAGACATCAATCCCGTGATTATCTCTTCCCGGGCGGATTTTTTACCGGAGAGACATTTTAACGTGACACTGGCCCGTGAGACCGTGCGGTGGAAACAGAATGACGTCGCGAGTCGTCGAGATGAGCGTCGTCACACACTTACGCAGGCAGGCGACTCTTGATTACTTTTTGCCGCTCGACCGCGTCTCAGGAAGACCAGAACTGCGGTCGTATCTCTGAGCGCCCGCCCGGCAGGCCGCGGTGCACGCCGGGACGGGCTCAGCGCGTTGTCTCGCCCGCCGTAATGTCCAACAAGTCGCTGCCGATCAACGTTGACGCCGGCGCTCGCCAGGCGTCGAACTGTTTCCGGTTGGCTGGAGGGCGGCGGCTGGTCGGAGCAGCGGTGGTCTCCGAGGAGCGATATCCGCGCGTGATGAAGACGATGCTTTGACGGCGCCACGACCGACAGACGCACAGACCACTCACAGTCACAGTAGAGAGCTCGTCACCACCGCAAATGATCACACATATACACCAACTTCACGCAGTACACTGCAGCGGTAAGCCTGTACATTTCTGCACCCATAATCCATAGCAAAAGTAAGCTTATCAGTAACGAACTGTGCACCGAGTTCAATAATAACGCCGCCAGTCAATTAGGCTATAAGCAATAGTTCAATAACGCTGTTTACTTCAATCAAAACATTATTTTCAAGATAACAAACTATTACAAGAGTCAACTTCTACAAGAATTAACTTCTTGGGTTTTGTTTTCAAAACCCGCTACCCAGATTTTGCCTCTGGACTATACTGCAAATTTGTCCTACACCCTCTTGCTTTGGATCCCTATTCAAAAATGCGCAAAGTGAAATTACGACAAAAAGCAAAACAAAACTGGAAAAGTAACTGGGGTAAAAGTCCATAAAAAGGTCCGAGTATGAATTAAGAATGCGAGCAGAGTTTGCAGACGTCAAATAAATGGATCACGTGCTCGGTCGCCGGCAATTTCCCAACAGTGCTTCACGGAGTGTTTGCAGAGAGACAAGAGAGAGATGCGAGAGCAAGCGACGGCTCGCTGATCCGCGACGACCGACGCCGACCCAGCGACCGACCAACGACACACGATGTGAATTAGTAAGCTGTGTCCGTTTGTGTCTGGTGTCTGGTCATCAATTGCTCCCGGAATGGCCGACCGGCCAGCAAGCGACTGACTTCTAGCGCCACTGGCGACTGATTGTTTGCCCGGCGCCGGAGAGAAATTTCACGCGGTGCTGCCCAGGGTGATAACACCGATAACAGGGGTCGTGATCTGTGTGTCTGCGGGTGCGACGACTGCAGCGGTTCAATTACGGCACGATACACTGTCAGACGTCATTGAGACGACGCGTGGCACCCAGTGATGCGACTGAACGATGCTTGTCAGGCAGTCTGCTGCGACGCCACCATCGCCTCCTCATCATTCGCTCATCCGTGTGAGCTTCATAGCTTCATTTCTTCTCCCAGCTGCTACAAGACAAGGCCCTTGCATGTTGCATGCCTTCACTACCAGCCTGCTCACTGCTCTCGCCGCTCTTCGTATCGTTTACTGACATTATATCAGCTTTTTTACCCATTTCGAGAATTAGCAGCTTGTATTTTGTGACCTTCCATCGGCAAGCGCCGCAAGGTCACCAAAATCGACACCACCTCAGCTTTTGTTGCTGTTGTTATTGTCTCTGTCGATTCCTGTGGTGGAAACACTCGCGAAGCCAAGTTGTTGGTCAACAAAAAATATCATGGATGCCTCGGCGATTTCCCCAGTTGCCGAGTCTCGGTCAGAGGCTGCATCGACAAAGTCAAATCAATAGTCCGCTACAAAATCATCAGCAATTGACGCAAGGCGTGAAATGTTACTAAAACGACAGGTGGGAAAAAAATGAAAAAAGTTGGACAGTGCGGCTCAAAGAAGATACCATTCAGAATGATTTATGTCGATACAAAAATATTTTTTCAGAAGACTACTCAACAGTTAAGGAGTGAAGCTACAAGCATGCAGAAGTTATTAAACGTTGCAAGAATTAGACCTAAGGCCTTCAGAAACGACATTTGATAGTAATGTTACTGCCAGAATCGTTAATAGGCTACGGAATAGCCTAATTAGCTGTCGAGAGAGAAATAAATGTATTCAATAGAAAGCGTGAAAATTAACGCGAGACTCACAATATAGGTTTAGTCTTCGGTTTCACCGTGGTTACAGTGATCAACAGCTGGTTATAAACTCTTATGCCCGATCTACAACGTTCAGTTCCACTTAACGAGAAAGCTTAAATACATATTACTCGTGACGTATACTGAGAACTTTATCTTAGTCACTTTGTCATACTGTCAGGCTGACGAACAATAACGCAAACTGCTGCAGCGGTTATGACTCTGAGCGGCGGCGACGCGAAGACGCCATGTGCAGAGTTCACGACACGTGCGTCGCGCTGCTTCCGATGAGACGAGCAAAGGCCACGCGATGGATGAACGTCTAACTTCCGGCGCCTGTCGACAGGTGTCGTCCGGCCGCTAGAGGTCAGTGTCGTCACGAGTGGACTGTGGACAACACCGCCCCACACCATCAGTCATGCTCATCAGCCGTCTCGTTTCTCTCCGGTTAATCACTGATCACTGACATCAACGTCGTGGTAGGCCTAAACTTATGCACGTGCAGCCTACTTATCCCAGTTCAATTCACTGCAAACGTATGTTAAATACATGGTTCCTACTATTCGGCAGAATTCATTTTCGCTGACTTGCCAGGGCAAAATGAATCGTTTCCTTGACAAATTTGTTCACGCGAAATACCGATGTCGGTTTTCAATCGCTTGCAATCACACTAGAAACAAGGGCGGCGAAACAAATTTAAACGTGGAGGTAGAAATAATCTGCGAGCGAAAGAGCAGGAAAATTTATGAACTGTTTTACGCAGTATCAGTAGCGGTTCTAGGCCCGGGCCAGGAAAGCACACCCCCAGTTTTGCTCCAGGCCCCCCAGTTTCGTGGCCACCCATGATTTTTTGCTAAGATAACTTAAGTATCTTAATTTCTCTGCGTTTCCAAATTTTAGAAAAATTGCCAAATTTGCGCCTTCCATTGAACGACCAGACCTCCGTTATGGGCTCGCGCTCGCCATGGGGCCGTGCCCCCAGTTACTGCGGGCTAGAACCACCACTGCGCAGTCTCCGTACAACTTCAAAATTGTTTATGCATTTTGTTAACTTCTGCACCCTGGTACTTTCAATTTCTCTGACTTTGGAATGTAAAATTCCCCGACTTTCCATGATCCTGTTTTTTCCCTAACTTTCCCTCACTTCCCTTGACCGTAAGAACCATGTAAATACCGTGCAGAAAAAACAACGTCATAGTGGACGGATAGGATGGTCGAGTGGTAGTTTCCGACTTTAACACGAGAAGTTCAGGTTCGATTCCCGGTACAGACTGACGCGCAGTAATGCAATCAGCGCTTCGAAAGTTACGAGCTAACGGCGTTACAGAGCTATGGAAATCTGACTACACTATTATTAACTTATTATGCGTTTGTGTCCATTTCGAATTGGTATCATAGCAGCTAAGCAGCGGCCAAAACTTTGGCATTACGTCTTGGGCCTGCAAGCCTAAGCTGCGGATTGATAACTTGATATAGTGTCAAAGTTTGTCTACTCACCATAATAAACCTTCTTATTGTCATTATTAAAAGCAAAAATTAAAAATAGAATGTCAGCAATACTGTCGTTCATTCGGCAGCAAGATAACCGGAACGTTGTTCAAGAATCTTAGCATAATCACTGATTCAGCTTAACGAGCAATGTACAGGGTGCGGCAAAAAAGTAGCCCACTAAAATTTTTCGCCGTTTTTTCAGCAACCGTTTGGTATTTTGATTTGGAATTTTACACTTTTATTTACGGAAACGTTCTGCATCTAAGTGCCAAGTGAAATATGATTCTGTCGAAAAACGACGAAATTATAGGCTTCTGAACATGACCGCCTACCGATTTTTCAGCATTAAAATATTTCAGATAAAAATGCTATTTAATTTTCAAAAACCGGTTACCATGTTACTGCTGATGACGTCACAGTGACGCTTTGACAAACAGTATTTATTTTGTTTATAAATTATCACTAAATTATCGTTCTTTGAAGCAATCGCCAGCTGCCCACCAGATTCATCTTCCAGCACATACAGCGCGCAGCGCACAGAACTGGCTGCGGGACAACTGTCCAGATTTCACCACAAAAGACCAATGGCCTCCAAATTCGCCGAATACAAATTACAAACCCAGTGGACTATCACGTGTGATGTGCAATGTTGGAGGCTTACCGCAAGCTTATAACAAAGCCGAAAACAATCGCTGAACTCAAAGAATCGCTTCAGGTTATCCGGAGCAACCTACCACAAAGACCGTTCGACAAGATGGTGAAAGACATCTCAAATTAAGCGACTGAAAGCTTGTGTTGGAGCTTGGAGCTGTCAGTGGACACTTTGAACATTCACAGTGACAATGAAATTCTGGCATCTGATAATTAGTTAACTGTGTTGTTTGACTTGTTTCAGCAATGTTACTGAAGTGGTGTTGTAGCTTTAACATTTTTTAATGCTGAAAAATCAGTAGGCGGTCATGTTAAAAATCTATAACTTTGTCATTTTTCAATGAAATCAAACTTTATTTGGCATTTAACTGTAGAACAATTCCAAAAGTAAATCTGTAAAATTTCAGATTAAGATGCTAAACAGTTGCTAAGAAAACAGCGAAAAACTTTGGGGAGCTACTTTTTTGCCGCACCCTGTAGACAACCAGACAGACAAGAGAACGAAATGCACTAGGCATTTCTCGACTTCTAAAACACTCATCAGTTATCGAAATGCTAAAGTTATAAATAGTAGGCTAACAGGCTAACAAAACCGTTTTAATTTATTTGTGGCTCTTATTATGATGCTGGTCAAAATAAAACTTTCTACGATAAGTTTGGCAAATGTCAATAATATAGTGTAACAAAAAACACAAAAGAAACTGCAAAATTAAAGTTGGAAAATTATACTTAGAATAAAATGCTTTATGAAACCTCTTATTAAAATAAGATAAATTGAACTTCATCATAACTATGACTATCAGCAGAAAAGCAAGAAGACACCTGACGAAGATTGCTGGCAATAAACAATAATGCTTTTTGCTTTATCAGGATGGACTACAGTATTAACAACACACAATAACCCGTTAAAATTCTGTAACAAAACGTGAGGTTGATTCAGAAAAACTGCAGTTTTTTCGAATGTGTCTTCAGCTATACCATGTAGATTAAACTTTTCTCAGTAAGAATCAACATTTTTAATTTTCAACCCCAGAGTTCAACATTTCACTTGCAAAGTTCGTACATCATACATATCATACAGTGTGGATAATCACTGCTTTTATTGTAGACCTGGCAGTCGCTCGCTCAAACTTTCGCGGCTCAGTTCGTAAATTCTGTGGCTTGCTAGCTGGCTCGAGCCGCAAAATGCAGCTCATATTTTGCAACATGATCAATATGCCAGTAACCCACAATTTGCAGAGCAGGTGTGGAATATCTATGATTACGTCAGTGTTGTGATTCTGCCAAACTCTTCCCAACAGCAACAAAATGCTCATAGATGACGGCCAGTCATCACAGATGCTTTTATGACGCAGCCAGAGCAACGCATCTTACAACTTAAAGCTCAGATGACACGAAGCCCAGTTGTCGCTACAGTGGGCCGACCATGCCACCTATATCTGAAGGCCAGCATCTGACTTCCGGTTGCAGAAAAAGCAATTTTCCAGAGTGACTGCAGTCACATATATGCTATGGTGATGCTGCTATATCAAATGCTACAATCAAAGCTAGGATACAATGCAGTAAACTGGCGCATATACATGATGGCTGCAGGCAGCAACTTTGCATTAAAAACTGCAGCCAAACCGCTGCAGATAGAGCATGGTTACTATTGACTGCTAAGAACTTGTCATTGCCCTATTTAACGGTACCATCGCTGACCCCCGGCAACGTACCGTTTAGCCACAATACTGCACGATTGGCATAGCAGAGTACACAATGAGTCTTCAAAGTCATCCAAGGCAGATGATTTTCATGTCATGTGATTGGGCTTATGAGTCTTCCTAATAGTGAGTGATCAATAGCAACTTTGGCCCTATCTCTCACTGTTTCTGAGATACTGGTACGGCGACTAATCAGTTGAAAAATGCACATTTTTACTATCCTATCTTTGTTTAACTTTAACTTTGAAAATGTTACCCTTCCACTGCATGGCTATGCCATGCTAAGAGCCATGCTAATTAATTGTGTGATATTTTATTCGGCATGACTTACTGTTTAGCCACAACACATGCGTTACAGCTGACGATGACAGACGACGACAAACAGACGATACACTGTGCCAAAAACTCGACCTAGCGGTTGGCCAAAAACAACGAATAAGCTTAATGGAGACAGTTGAGAAATATGAACGGGGAAATTTTGCAGTTAGAGCGACTCGGCTTAAACATTTTGTGGCTTTGGCTCAAAAAATTTGCGGCTTTGGCCGCCAGGTCTAATATACTGGGTGCAGATATCTACCACATTCAAATTCAATACTAGGAAAGGATTAGTGTTTACAGTGAAGTATGATCTGGCAGTGATTATCTGATGGTTTTGTAATTTTGTACCAGTCATGCATTATGCACTCAAACCTCAACCAATTTAAGCATGCTGCCAAATCAGTCATCCACTTACAAAAAAAACCGATTGTTCAAAACTTTAAAAAAAACCGATTGTTCAAATTGTCATATCTGTCTATTACAGAACAGAATCTCACTACAATTATAGGATGTATAATCAAAGCTTGGCATTACCAGCTGCTATTGGTTGGCAATAAAAAAAAATGAAGTTTATAAAAAGAGTTCCACTCTGACAATTTCCAAAACAAATTTTAGCAGCAGTGGCCGAACGTGGAATAACTGGAATTCGGCCAGTTGAACTAAACACAAAAGCAGTATATTACTAATCATCCAGCATGACTAACGGTCAAATATAATATCAGAAACTTGTCACAAGACGTTGAAAAATAAAAAGTTGATTGTGCTACTGTTCTAAACTATTCACAGAATGTATGTGATAAATTTGCTAGTGATGATGACGTCGTCACTAATACTGGAAACTTCGCTGAGTTTTGATGTCATCCAGAATCTGCTGCAGATCATCGTCTTCAAACCGACCCTCCAGACTGTTCATGTTCACAAACAATGCCAACAACAACAACTGTTACACAAGCCGTTAATAGAGAAAAACGTTAAGAATTAATTTTTCAAACTATACTATTGCCTTAAGTTATAAAAAAACACAATTGTCAGCTCTGTAAAGAACAGTGGCAGCAATTTGCAAAGGTTCTAGTTTGAACGTGATAAGACCTGCAGTAATTATGAAAAAGTATAATAAATTTTACCATAGTGCATTAGAAATGAAACGTAGTTACTAAGTTTGACTACTGCCGTTCTCAGACCTACAATTATTAGCACACATTGTGAATTATCATCCTTCAGGTAAATAGCCACAAATAAAACTTATTTTGAAAATTGCACTCATAATGATACCTAGCTACACACCTTACTGGTTGAGAATCAAATCAGAATGTAAACAGGATTTGCAACACCTACGGAAAAAATGTATAAAAAGATATATATATATGAAAAATGCTAGCTTGCTTGAGACTGTTGTCAAGTGACTTGCAAAAGTTACATATTTACTTGTACAACTGACTGCTACAGTAGCAAGAACGATTTACACAGCAGATAATAATTTTCAGAGTCTCTATGAGTATTGTATCATGAAAATAATATGAGACATACACTAATGAACAGAAAAATCAGGTCATATATACACCGTGTCTCAACAAAAAACGTAGCACTTTTATTTTTTGAATAACTTCGTGAAACATTGGCCGATTTTGTTTATTTTTAGCATGCGACAACGCAAAGAAACTTGACATAAATGATTATCGTTTAGCCCACTTCACCTCAATACTGTTGCTGCACTACCTTGTAAAATTTTGAAGTCGTAGTTTGGCTGTTTACAACAATGAATTCATACCGGGTAGCGCATGTGTTGGCTCAGAAATGATTAACTAAATAGTGACAAACACGAATAACAGTTATTATCTCTCAAAAAGTCAAATGTGTTACATCACATCATTTTTATTACTGCATGTGCTCAAAATGTCCTCCTCCAGCACGAACACAAGCGTTGGACTTTGATGCGACTCGTCAACAGCACGTTCAATAACGTGCAACCCAGAGCGGCTCACTCGCTGTTAATGCACCATTTCAGTTTGTCGACATATGATCTTGAAATGAATATGATTAATATTAAATATGTATTAGATTTTCGATGATGGTGTGGTCTCAAGCAATTTTTTGAGCCAACATGTGAATTCATTGTTGTAAATCACCAAATTACAACTTCACAAGGTAGTGTAGCTACAACATTAAGGTGAGGTGGGCTAAACAATAGTCATTTACATCAAGTTTCTTCCTGATGCTGGGTGCCAAAAATTACCAAAATCGGCCAATGCTGCATGGAGTTATTCAAAAAACAAAAGTGGCACATTTTTTTATTGAGACATGGTCTGAAAATCGCCACAAACCTTGGAATAAGTGCCTTGGCCTCCTCACTGGTCTCTGGACAGAGATTGGCAAGTGTTGCTAGCTCAAACTTATGTAATTTCTTCTGAACTAGCAAACTGCAATAAATCAGTAAAACATGATCAATTACCGACATTCAAGTTTCAAACAAAAATGAAACTAAACACAACTGACTACACAACTGGTCAAAAAAACATTAACAGCAGACATCAGTTACAGCAAATGCAATGGTATAAGGCCACAACCAGACTGAAGTTAATATAACTCAACTTCTAAAAAACAGCTAATCACAAAACATGAAAACTAAACTAACCATACGACAGACACTAGGAGTGCACAAATTCAATGTTTTAAGATCAAGTTCATGTAATGAACAGAAAAAAATCAATGTAACAAAATTCACGTTTAAACTAATTCGTAGACTCTGAATACAACAGGAAATGTCAGAAGTCCAAAATTACAAACAAGTGTAAAAATGGCTGATTTATACACAACAAAAACAATTAGCTCCATATTGGTCAGCAGTCAAGTATTCTGTACTGGTTTTGCAATAGTGCATGAATTAAGACTTGACCCGCAAAGTTCAGTCACGTCACGCAAAAACTAGTCAAAATGTCAATAATAACTTCTGGCCAAATTGAAATATTGTGCCCTAGTTTAACAACAAGTAGTCATTTGCCAGCTCACATTGCGAATGGCACAAGGGATACACTTTGAAAAATGAAAGAATTTAATAAATTTAGTAAATCTGAAGGTCTCATGACCGTGACCTTGGATTGGGTCATATGGCATACCATCTTATATCTCTCATCGACTTGTACCGGTAATTGTTTAGAAACCAAATTTCATTCAAATCCAAAAACTTTGTGTGCACAGAAGGACAGACAGAAACTGGCTTTCTTATGTCAACTCAGTCAAGTAGTTGACGTATTAGCTGCAGTGGCACATGCACATCACGTTTTCCTGCTCATGTATGTATAAGTGCATAAGACAGTCATTTTTGTCAATGCTACTGCTCCTTACAACAGTAGCCTACTTGAGAAAATTTATGAACCAGATCTTTAGAGTGCAAAGAAAAGTGTCTGCAATTTTACTGTTGAGTCCTACTCAATAAAACATCAAACTCACCTCTGTTAACTGCAGTGGCTTTATGGGTAACAATAGTGAGGTGGCAGAAAGTCGCAATTACACGACAGCCAACCACATATTTCTGATAAAGAAGATATGGATGCTCAAAATTCCATTTTGTAACCGTTAAACTGAGTCAAGGTGGGAGTTTTAGCTCCCAAATTTTGTATTGTCTAAGCATGTGCTGACAAAAGGAAAATTTTGTGACTGCTGAAAATTGGCAGGGCAGCAGTTGCCATAGTACCACCAGTGAACTGAGAATATCAAGAAACATACCTTCGTACGGCGCTAATTGTTTCACGATTCTTGTACTTGGAAAAACGTTGTGTGTAGTTCAGCGTTTTCATGAAAACTGCTGACAACTCCATTTCTTCCTCTGCACTTTCATTCTGCTGTTTCCTGCATTATCATTTTGAATATTTAAACCTACTACCAGTACACCACAAGTCAGTATACCACAGAGTAAATGCAGATAAAGTTTAATCATTCACTTTATGGCTCACCAAATGTACAAAACAAAAAAAATATCTAATGACTCTATGTTTGGTTAAACTCCAGCAATGGTAAACTATGAACTACAACTATAAAAACACACTATTCACTCTGTAATCTTATTAAAACTTATCATTTACTTCACCTAAAGCAAAACACAAAAGCAGCATGGGAAAAAATGGCAAAAACACTCCTTCAATCAATTACTGGTAAGTGGCTTCTATCCACCCCCAAATTAGAAATCGAAATCAGGTGCAACTTCCTCCCCACTTTCGAACTCAAGTTCCCCACCCCCTTTGGGGTTCTTCCCCTCTCTAGGGGAAAGTTTTGCCCAGTAAAAAATGAGGCAGAGGGAGTTTTGATTTACAGCCTTAACAAAACTTCCCCCTATTTTTCACTGGGTGCAAGCTGCACCCACTGCACCCACCGAGTATAGGGATAGAAACCACTGTTCTGTGTGAAATGTCAATTCTCGCAACACACCTGTGCTCCAAAAGCATCTGTACTTCAGAAATAAGAAGTGTTTCTGCATTTTCAAATTCTACAATGAGACACAGTAACAGTTCTGTCACATAAAGTAACACACAGCACATTACTACAGTCATTCTGTAACAACAACAACAACAGCATTCTGTATTCAGCTAAGTTCTGCAGTTAGCACACTATCAATGACTCAAACACTTCTCTCTTCCTCTTCCTGGCCGATGGCTGAAAAAAATCAGTTTTGTGTTAACAAAAAGTTCTAGCAAACTAGCACAGATTATGGCGGACATTGTTTTGACTACATGTATAGTGCAGATATGGCATTGGCTATAGACAACAGTACTGTAGCGTTCAGGTTCTCTTTACGATCTGAACACCCGCAAAGGTTATTTTAGTGCTATCACAAAACAATCATTATATTTACCATGTGCATGCATGGTCCATACTCCATATACAAAGTGTTATTTACTGTGTGGCAGATCGCACATGCTTAGATGGCTGCTGGCATATCTTAAATCAGCTTCTCCTGCATTGATGGGTGAAAATAAGAGAGCAGTTTATTAGCATCAGGCCTATTAGGGGACAGTCAACATTCAGTTTCAATTAATGTCAACGTTTACTACAAAAAAGCGGCCACACAAAATGTCCGTCCTTAGATGACGTAATGCCACGCAAGATGTCATACAATTTAATTCAGAAATTCAAACTGAGTGCAGGCACAGAAATCATCTGCAGCTTCAGTAGTCATCGCCACTTTGTTGTACGCTTCTGAGTGCCGGACGCTCTTGGCAACCGATTTGACGAAACTAGAGGTTTTCTAGATAAGCTGTCTCCGCTGAATACTTGGGGTAACCCGACGCAACCAGCTACGTAATGACATGATACGGCACCGTTGCATGGCCATTGGGAAGTGGGTTCAGTGGAATCATCTTTGATGGTTTGGACATGTCTGACGAATGGACGACTCCCGCTTGCCAAAACAGCTTCTATAGGCAGAACGTCCAGATGGTTGGCGCTGTCCTACTAATGTGCCAAGAAAACAATGAAAGGATCAGGTCGCTGCTGACGTGACTACTCATCTATCCAAGCACTTTTGCCGCGACTCCTTGATGGCGGCCGCCGGCATGACAGCTGAGCACGGCGCATGGTGGAAGTTACGGTGCAACATCACCAGCATCAACCAATGTTGTGACCAATCAAGCGAGTGTGCACATCCACATGTCTCAAGCATAAGTGCCGATCCGATCCGTTCAGTGGATTGACAGTGCAAGCTCGCAGTTAATAACATTTTCTGCACGGCACTGGACTGTGCGTGCACATGGTCAATAACACCATGCATCACAAAACTCTCCCACCGTGCCAGAGCCTTCAACATATTGAAGTTGGCACGTATCCCAAAGAAGAAAAGCACCCAAATTCTAGTTAATGTCAGCTCGCCATAAGCCTATCCATAACCCTAATGATATATCTAACCTTAGCTTTACACCTGACTATAGTGCTAGCCCTATCTCTAGCCCTATGCCCAGATTCAATATTTCAAACTTTCTGGTGGGGAACTTCTGTGATAGCACCCTTATTACAGCATCTATAACCTGGAGTTAAGTTGGCAATTTCGAAATCAGTATTAGTGTCTAAATTAATAGAAAATGAAAACAAAGTAATTATTGTTTCACTTGCGATATAAAAACAGCATTGTGTCCTTTCATATATAACTCGCTGAAGCATGTCGATTCTGGTGTGATGAAACACCACACCGGCAGCACAGGTATGACTAAAAACTGCACGACACATACCGGTAAATGTATTGATTGTAAGCTTAGCCAGTACAGAATTTGAGAACAGAAGTGGCGTGAATAAATGTGCAAACACTGACAACATGAGTGATGTACATTGTAAATTTAAGCGTCCTGGCGCATGTCTGACGTACGCACGCAATCTTTGCGTCCAGGTATGTGGCCTGCGTCTCAGCGTCAGCGTGTGGCATTTTGTACATTTCTAGGCATCTGGTGGCGTGCTGATTTTGTTATTTTTGCATTGTTTAGCTGCTTTCATTGAAATTTACTGCACTACTGAAAGGTTAAGTTTTGTTTTCATGTCTATAAATCGTTTTGCGGTTATTATTTGTGTCCTGCGGTCTTTCTATGGAGTCCTGCAGTGTCCTGCGGTTTTCAGGCATACCCGGCAGCACCGACCCCACCGGCAGCAAATTGCTGCAAAGTAGATGCTAGAGCTAAGGTTAGGGTTGGGATCAGGGTTAGGGTCAGGGTCAACGTTAGGGTTTAGCATTAATGCGCTAATTTGCTGCCGGTGCGGTCGGTGCTGCCGGTGCGGTGTTTCGTCTCACCCTGTCGATTCTGCTGGAATACGATACAAAACCAATAGGCCTACTGGTGCTTGACGCAGCGTCACACAAGCAATCCGCAATCCCACTGACAGGTAGATTTACAGCCAAAATGTTCACACTGAAAGCACGTAATAAAATAACATACCTTTTGGGAAAATAAGCTCCGAGGCATCTTCTTCTGGTTGATCATTAGCCGAAGATGAAGAAGCAGCCATTTTACCGGAAATGCTATGCTCAAAATGCCTAAGTTTAAAAAATTAACTCGCATTTGAAATTCTACTTGCAGTAAAGCCCGATTTCCATCCAACGCAACGCACGAAATCGTCGAATGCAATGCCCATGTACTTTTTGACGCAACAAAAATAGGCGATGCAAGAAAGGTACGCAGAAATACAAAGCGATCGACGTATTAATGGCCAGATCACAAAGATAAAAGCGTGTAGGCCTATTCTTGCGTTTCGTACGTTGCGTCTGCGGCGTTTGCTGTATTGCATTTGTTGTGTAAGTTTCGTTGCGTCGCTGTAGCGCAATGTGCCTGTTTACGTCACAGCTTTCACTGGTACTTATTCCGCCTATAGATGGCTAGGCTGAGTTGATCTGGGTGGCTAGCTATATCGAGATGGTTTACCCGCCGCCTGCCAATTAACTACTCAAGTTCTAATCACGCCCAGCATTGATTAACGTCGTTGATGCGACGACGACGTTACCAACTAAGCCAAACCGCCATTATTTTGCATCAAGGATTAAACTAAAAATAAAATTCATCATTTTAGTTGTAAAAAAAACTTTTCTTACTTTTATTGGTCTTTGCAACTGCACGATGCCAAATTCCACAATTAAAAGTCTCAAACGTATTATTTTTTTCTCATCGGCTATGCAACGTGTTGTCGTAAGGTACCGGTAAGTTTAACAGTCATGAGCGACGCTAGGAATCTGAAGCTAGGGGACAACGAGG
>Ga0209367_1008150_pt1 | contig 14344 bp, 19 predicted proteins | sample WorMetLIZISLAND2_FD_187412 | JGI IMG/M metagenome (GOLD analysis project Ga0209367, IMG submission 187412) | Marine gutless worms symbiont microbial communities from Max Planck institute for Marine Microbiology, Germany - Olavius geniculatus... ... | reverse complement strand
GCTTATCATAACAAGCACTGGTGACAGGCTTTTTGGATTTATCAACATCAATGACCTTGAACGACCTTGAACCCCTCAAAAAGAGGTTTTAGTGAATTTTTCGCAATTTTTGGATGCAGCGCACATTTCAACACTGAATTGTGACGAAATGGCTGGAGATAGACCAAGACAACCTGCGTATGAAATTTTCAGCATTCAACGTAAATTTTAGCAGTTCAAGTCCCGACACTGTAGGTTCAAGGAGGCCGGCGCAGGCGGGCGTCAAAGACAGCTACCCCTCTAAAAAATGGTTATTTTACCGCAATTATCTCGTGTAGGGTGAACACGGTTGCAGATAGGCACAGACATGCTGCTTATCATAACAAGCACTGGTGACAGGTTTTTTAAATTTATCAACATCGATGACCTTGAATGATCTTGAACCTTCCCAAAAGGGTTTTTAATGAATTTTTTGCACAATTTTGCACTGCGACACGCATTTCAAGAGTGAATTTCGCCAAAATGGCTGGAGACAGACCAAGAGAACCTGCGTATGAAGTTTTCAGCATGGAATGTAGATTTTAGCAGTCCAATTCCGGACTCTCTAGATTCAAACAGGCCTGCGCACGTGGGTGTCAACGAGAGGTACCACTGTAAAAAGTGGTTATTTATACTCTGTTGGCTTGTCTAGCGTGTAAATGGTTGCAGATAGGCACAGCCATGCTACTTATCATAACAAGCACTGCTGAGGAGCTTTTTATGAATGTCAACATCGATAACCTTGAATGACTTTGAACCCTAAAATATTGATTTAACGTGATTTTTTGGTGATTTTTGGCTGCAAAAGAGTGAATTACGACGAAATGGATGGAGATAGACTAAGATTACATGCGAACAGGAACTGCTAAAGGCTTTCGCGTGTCTCATGAGCTTTGCTCAAATTTCTTGTTAATTTTATTCAGCAGCTTGAAAATTGTGCATGTGTTCAGCTGTTTAGCATGTGTTTATTTATTACAATTAAATCACATTTGCAGTTACAAGACGTGTTTTCTGAATTATTATGCATTTAAAATGCATTTATGATTGGGTCTCTACTCTGAACTTAACTGGGGAGCTTGCTTCATTCTCTAAAACTCATGATTGGTGAAAGGGGAGCTTGCTGTTTTCTTCCCAGAACCCTTTACAGCTCTTGGGCTTTGGCCTCAAATTTTGTTTTTTAGACCTCAGGAGTTCCGGCCTATTTCACTGCTAACAGCGTACCAAAAATAGCAAAAATCATGAAAATGGGTCATATTATGTTAGCTTCTGTAATTGACCATGTTGCTGCCTTTTCGGCACATTGTGTGATAATTTACTGACAGTTAAAATGCAATATATCTGTGTATTTTAGTTGTACCTGATCTGGAGTCAGTAGCAAGACAAAAGAAAGGCGGTGAAATACCAGCAACAGCTGTGGACTTAGCTGCACAGTACTGCATGAGATACATACGTAGCCGATGCCATGAAGATTTGGACAAAGTAACTACCACTACTGTTATACATACTAATACTAGACAACTACTGCAATTAGAATACTACTACTACTACTACTACTACTACAATGACTACTATTACAATGACTACTACTACTACTACTACTACTACTACTACTACTACTACAATGACTACTACTACTACTACTACTACTACCACTACTACCACCTCTACTACTACTACTACTGCTACTGCTACTACTACTACTACTACTACTACAATCACTACTACTACTACAATCACTACTACTACTACTACCTCTACTACCACCACCACCACTACTACTACTACTACTACTACTACTTCTACTACTGCAATGACTACTACTACAATGACTATTACTACTACTACTACTACCTATACTACCACTAACACTACTACTACTACTGCTACTACTACTACTACTACTACTACTACTACTACTGCAATGACTACTACTACAATGACTACTACTACTACTCCTACTACTACTACTACAATCACTACTACTGCTACAATCACTACTACTACTACTACCTCTACTACCACCACCACTACTACTACTACTACTACTACTACTACTTCTACTACTACTACTACTACTACTACTACAAAATGCAACAACTACTACTACAACAGCTGTTGACTTAGTTGCACATATGTAGCCAATGTCATAAAGATTTGGACAAGGTTGCTACCACTACTACTGTGCCCACCACCACTGCCACCACTACCACTACAACTAAGATAGTACAAAAACTAATACTACAACAGCTGTAGCATTGGCAGTACTATGTGCACATTACTGCATGAGATATATATGTAGCCACTGCCATGAAGATTTGGACAAGGTAACTATTACTACTACTACAACCATTAATACTACAGCAATTACTACAACAGCTGTTGAGCTGGCTGCACAATACTGCATGAGATATATACACAGTTGATATCATGAAGATGTGGACAAGGTAAAGGCTTTAAACAAACAGTCAATTAGCTGATTTATTGGTCAGTTAGTCTGTCTATGCATCTATCTGTTGATTGGTCGGTTGGGTCAGGTTGCATCGGTCAATGAATTATTAGACACAGCTGCACAGTAGTATTCAACTGGATCTTTTCATGGTAGGTGCTTTGCATACTCACACTATGTTATGTTATGTTATTTTGGCATGCATGACATTAGCAACTATGCTATGCCAGAGCACTCTGTTCTCTGAAATTCTGATGAGCTTTGTTGGGCTTACGTTATTCTTCCACGACGCATGCAAACTATCCAGATACTTTAGTCACTGACGTCCCCTTGCTTTCCTTTCATCTGTCCTTTCCATCACTACCAAATTCTCGAGACCATGTCTTCTGAACACAATCCTATTGCAGTGTTTAGATTGATGTCATCCCAAACAGATTGTTCAACAGTAACGGAGTCTGTGAATATTCAAATGTGTTTGTTTGTTTGTATCTTTTTTAACTACAGCATAGAAAGCCTCTATCGCAGGCTCAGAGGGATGAACTGCTTGCCTGGTGTTACCAAGCCTCACAGTAAGTAAACGCTGTCTGTTTACTTTCTTTCTTAACGTGCATTATGTCAACTTTTATTCAGCCAGATGACAGCAGAAATCATACGTGCTGCAGTAAGAGAAGGAGAAGAAACAGACAGACAGACATAAGTTGTCTCATCTCGTTGTATCATCGTCAGTAAACAGGTTGAGTTGTTACATGAATAAATGGCATAGGGTCCCTTGCTCTATGGAGCTTCAACATTGACAACGTTCTCCTAGGGAACATGTATGTACATGTAGTAATGTCATTTATCAGGTATTCAGGATCGCCAATCTTGTCAGGGCCACTCTGGTATTCAACACACGATAACTTAACCTCAAAAGCATTTTTGCTGTTTTTGCTCGTTGACTTATGTCGTCCTTACAAAAGTATGTAAACTTTGAATTTGTTTTTGCCTTAGTTATTGTTGTTGTAGTAATGCTGCAGCGATAAACATAGATGCTAACTAGAAATATGGGGCAGAGACCAACGTGAGGCCGCCCGGCGCCGTAAGTCCGACTGGGGAGAAAGTTTTGGGGTTGAAATTTCCCTTGCAGCAAAGTCTCGTGGCTTGAACTCCAATACGTTAGCATACACAGAACGCTCATTGTTCACTTATAGAATGTTTACACGATCCAGCAAACGTCTAACAAACTTTCAACAAATGTATTCAAAATACACGTGAATTGCTGGACGCTTGCTGGACGTCTGCTGGAAGTTTGCTGGACGTTTGCTGCGTCATGTAAACACCCCATTAGGGTTCACTCCTATAACTTCTTTGTTAGTGGACCAAAGTTCAACCAAATTTTTTTTGCCCAATGCAGGAGAGATAGCATTCAATCAAGTCTGTTTCCGGTTGTTGATATCTTGATCCATTTATCCATTTTGCAGACATTCGCGGCCAAAGTCTAAAGTTGTCTAAAATCGTGCCCACAGTGCGCGCGATTTTAGGTGGGTACACATAGGCCAACATAACTTTGCTGTTAGTGGAATAAAGTTCACCTAATTTTTTTTGTTAAACTTGGAAGGGATAGCTGTCGATAAATTCTGTTTAAGATTGTTAATATCTAAACACATTCCAAAGATATTCACGGTCAAATCAAAAGTTGTACGAAGTTGCATCAAATTTTGGACAGTTTTTGCTCTCCCAAATTTAGGGGAGCAGAGCCCCCATAAGTTGTACCCCAGTTTTTAACCCCACCTGGTGGTATGTCATGTGGCAAAGTTTTGAGGGGCTACGCTTTTTTCTCCCAATGTTATTGAAGCCCATACGTTTAATTTTAAGCCAATTTTTGACCCCCTTTGGAAAAAAATTGTTGGGGGAGCCCCAGTTCGCGGTGGGGTGTGCGCTAACAAGCCTTGGTCATTCTCTAGCGCATGTAAACATTTTGGGGCGCAACACCACTAAGGGGCCGAAATATGGTTTTCTGAAAAAGTTGATTTGGTGGGTAAGCATTAGCCGCGCACACACTGTGGTTAGTGGACCGAAGTTCACCGGACTTTTTTGTCTAATGCGGGAGGAATTGCAGTCAATATCTTAGCTTACTGATTTTAGATATCTCCGTCCGTTCTGGAGATATTCGCGGTCATATCTGAAGTCATGCAAAATCGGGTCAAATTTAGCATGTTTTTGGCCCCATTTTTTTGTGGGGGGCAGGCTTCCAAATTTTTGGATCAGGATTGTGGCATGTGGCAAAATTTTGCGGCGATTGGCGGACGGAGCTCGGAGATTCGATGGTGAAAAAAACTGTTACAAAACGTAAGGTCTTCCGGACTATCATTCCGGGTGGCCTAATAAGATCTCGGAGTGTTGGACAATGCTTCAACAGTTGCTACCATTACGAAAACAACAACAACAACTACTACTACTCTTATTACTACTCTTACTACTACTGCTACTACTACTACTGTCTATGTTGTGCAACAATCAACATAGATGCAAATAAAATCTTGATGTATCGGACAGTACTTCAGCAGTTACTACTACGAAAACAACGGCAACAACTACTGCTATTACTACTCTACAACTACTACTACTGCTACTACTACTATTTAATATCTATGTTGCTGTAGTGTGCTACAAATAACTTGTATGCTAATAAGATTTTGGAGTATCAGACAGTACTTTAGCAGTTTCTACAACAACAACTACTACTACTACTACTACTACCACTACTACTACTGCTGCTACATCTACTACTACTACTATTACTACTACTATCTGTGTTTTTGAACAGACTCATGGGTTGAAACAGTAACTTAATATGTTATGTAAATTTATCGAAGTACAGCCTTTTATTTAATTATTGTTGAGGTTTTAGGAACTGCTTCTGTCTTTTTCGGAATGACTGTCCACCAGATGTCACTGCAGCGGGCAGTAAGCAATTATAGATGTGTGGAAGTTGATAAGACCCCTCATCTCGGTTCGTCGACTTGTCTTGTTCTTTTCTGATGTGTATGGCTTCCCTGATTCATCAGTCCATCCTGTTGCTTTCTCTGTCGATCACCTCATCTCAGTCCCGGTCTATGACGTGGTTGAAAGAAATGGTGTAATCTGTGACTGCAGATTTGTTTTGCTCTGTTGCGGCGGATTTACTGGGGCTTAGAGTGTATGCCCTCACATCACGCTGTGTAACTTCCTCTTGATGCTCCTGTAGCCATACCCCTGAAGCTATGCCTGTTTCCTGAATGTAGGTTTTCTCGTAGTTTTTACATAGTATTTTGTTCGCACATTCACATGCATTTTGTTGTTTGCGCTTATCTTTTGGATGTAAAAGCAGACTTTTTATTGAATGGAGTGGTTTCGTGGCTGTGTGAATACCATGTCGTCTGTAGGCTTGGGTAATGGCTTCTGACAAGCCATGTATGTACAGTATGACCACCGTTGTCTTGTTTCGCTTTGGAAGCTGTTTGGATACTTTTGGAGTGACCTTTTTCTGCTTGACTGTTTCCATCTTTTTTGACCTTTTTAAAGGTCCAATCTGGATATCCGCAACGTGTGAGTGCTGTGTGGATATGGTGCTCTTTCTGGTTTCTGTCTTTCTCTTCTGTTATGATGTTTCTATTTCTGTGTCCAGAAGAGTCCTAATCACGCTCAGTTTATGTTTTAGCAGGTGGTGAGAGCTGAAATGTATGTACTGGTCTGTATGTGTGGTTTTCTTATAAACCAATAACTTGAGATGGCCATCAAGTTTTTTCACAATGAGGGTGTCATGAAATGGCATTTGTAGATCTCTTTTTGTTCTGTGGTGAACTTGATGCTCCTGGTGACATCTACAGAATTGAGGTGTTGTGTCAAGCAAGCTCTCTGCTGCTTGCTTTTTAACAATCTCCAATATATCATCAATAATTAAATTAAAGGTTGTATTTTGATGAATTTGCATGTTATTATACTACTATCTATGTGACTGTAGTGATGGTGCAACAATCAACGTAGATGCTAATAAGATCTCGGACTACCGGACAGTACTTCAGCAGTTACGCAGTCTGTGGCCACAGTATGATATTGACGGTGTTCACAACATGTGGATTGTCAAGCCAGGAGACAAGTCCAAGGGTGTTGGTGAGTGTAGTAGTAGTAGTAGTAGTGGTAGTGGTAGTGGTAGTAGTTCTCCATTGCTGGCAGGATATCTGCACCGTATCAGACGCCGGGACTCTGCCACCTGTCCACACTGAAACGGCGTTGAGGAGACAGCAGAGCACATGGTGCTACGGTGCCCACCCTACGACCAGCCCTTTGGGTCATCTGGCCAGGAGGAAAGTTTAACATGGATCCACGACGACTCTGGGACTTCTTGGAGCGGATTGCGACGGTGACCCATCCCCTCTGATTGGGAATGAGAGGGAGAGAGAGAGAGTACTAGTAGCAGTAGTAGTAGTGTACACATGCTGGCCCAAAAATCAGTCTCTCACTACGGTTGTCATCTTTTCTCTTTTGTCCAAGTTTTGTGAAGAGCATTTCTCTGCTGTTTTTGTAGTTTATTGTTCACAGCATTCAATTTAGGTGTGTCATGTAAAGGGTTAAAAGTTAAAGGGCGTCTATCTATAGATGTTTACGCTAGCCTACCTTAGAGCTATGGAGCATCATTTGCCATATGAGATCACACAGTGTCACCTGCTACTCAACACGGATGAACATGCCTCACTTTAACTCCAGCCAGACTGGCTGGCACTAACTTTACCTGCCCTGGAGAAATGAAAGGGTGAGTTGACCTTGCTGGTCAGTTATATATCGCGATGACTTACCTGTCCACAGACACCCATTCAAGTAGTAACCACCTGATAATGACTCAGCCAGGAGTTGAACTCACGACATGCTAATCATGATTCCTGTGCAAGTTATCAGTGATCAGAGATTGTGCATGTGATTTATTCGTAGGGATTGCATTTCAAGACAGTCTGGAAGAAATACTGAAATACATCAGCAACCCTACGACTCAGGACTACGTCATTCAGAAGTACATTGGTATGATTTTTAGCGTTTTTAACAAATCGCATTACAGCTACGCTGAAAATGACATCTCTCGCCTGACAAAATGCAGTGTTGACTGCCTATGTAATGTTGTTTTTTTTCTACCAGAAATGCTTGATTTAACGGAATAGTATTTTCAAACTTAGAAAAACTGTCAAAGTTTAAGTCTAAACATTTAAATAAATTTTATTGACAAGTTAGCTAGGCAACAGGTCTAAGATCATTTGATTTATGAGCTTAGTAATGAGTCAGCTTATTGATCAAAAACATACTGTGTTGCACTGTTATTCTATGCAAGCACGTAGCGAGACTTTTTCAGAAGAAGATTTGATTCCACCTTCTCCTGCTCAGCCACTGTCCTGTAATCCAGCTAAAAAGTCTCGGGAGTGCTGTAAGCTATGCTGGTGGTTCTGAGGAAAGACATTTCCACAGACTCATTTTTTGTGCATTTTGAGCTCAAAAATTGCATTTGGTAGTCAGGTTTTTGGTTATGTTTGTGCAATGTTTCCTGGTTCTGACTGATGGGAGGGGAGTTTGATCAAACCTTTCCCCTAAGTTACGGGTCTGCCATATGCATAATCCTACTTATAATGGGTTACTGCCAGTAGTCCAGTACTACTATGACTAATATTACTACTACTACTACTACAAGAGTCATACATTATATCATGTGTTATTGTTCCAGAGCGTCCGCTGTTGGTGTACAACTGTAAGTTTGACATTCGTCAGTGGTTCCTGGTCACTGATTGGTTGCCACTAACGGTCTGGTTCTACAAGGACAGTTACCTACGCATCTGCTCACAGCAATTCAGCCTCAACTGCTTTCATGAGTTAGTAATAGTAGTAGTTGTAGTAGTAACAGTAGTAGTTGTTAACTTCAGTAATTGTAGTAGTCTGGTTCTACAATCTAAAAGGACAGTTGCCGACACATTAGCTCACAGCAATTTAGTCTAAACTGCTTTCATGAGTAAGTTGTACTGGTTAATGGCTAAAGGTTGTCTACAGCTATTAATAATTGTAATTTATACCAGAATTCCCTGGACATAATCCCCCTCCTCAGGTTCACGGAATGATGCAGTGGAATAGCGTGCAGACAGTGTTTAGGTTTCAGCACGGTAGTGTAATGGTTAGGAGATGGTACCTGCGATTAGGAGTTTGTGGTTTCAGCTGCTGGTTGGGTCGCTGTCAAGTGGTTACTGCTTCAATGGGTGACTGTCTGCAGACTGGTAAACACCTGTGGTAAATATATCGAGTATGTGCCTGCATGGGGTCACGTTCAACTGTGTTGGATGGCAGGTGACACCGTGTGATCCCATATGGCAGGTGATGCTTCATTGCCCTGAGATGGGTTTTTCCATGAAGAGGTATACCAATTAACCCTGTAACCCTTAAGCAAGCCTTGCCCATCTATTTGTTTTTATCGTTGCTGACAGATCGATACATCTGTCGAATGTGGCCGTTCAAGAGAACTATGTCAACGGAAAACGTTCCGAGAAAATTCCCGAGAATAATTTCATGACCAGCGAACAGCTCAAGGAATATCTCTGGTGAGTGAGAACCTATGCTTTAGATGAAAGCTTTACTTGCTTTGAACTGTTGTAGGTGCAAGTAGTCTATTTTATACTACCGATTGCAATCCCAGGATTGATTACTTAATTGCAGGATTTGAGATAAAAAAAAATTTTAATCCTGGGATCCCGTTTTTGGACTAGGATGATGAAGTGGTTGTTATTTAGTATCCTTATACTAATCGTACTAGACTTTCTTCATGCATAGAATGCAGTAGCCCTTACTGGTAGGTGAAGGGAGTGACCGTGACTGCCAGAATGCAACTCACAGTACATAGCAAGCACTCTTATGTTTTCACAAGATGGCTGAAATTGTTGTTTTATCATCTAACACTAGAAAATGTACAATTTTAGCAATTTTGTGTAAACCCAGAATCCCAGGATTGGGATGCTGCTAGTCCCCAGAATTGGGGCTAGCTAAAATGCCTGGTGTTCCAGGATTGTAATCACTAGTTGTTATTGTGGACTCATGACTTTTACACTGCAGTTTGATTCTCACCGTGGGTCGTTTGAGAGCTATTGTGAGCAGATTGCTAACTTACTGCATGCTTAGGTTAACTCAGCCTCCTATTCTGAGTGGAATGGGAAATGAAGCTTATGGGCTATGGGGTGAAGACTTGGTGTGACTGGTTTTGGTGGTGGTATGTCTACTAGCTGCAAACTGCGGGTCCATTTGTTCACTCATGCAAGCAGTGGATAGCCACATAGTGTGCTGTGGTATCGTTAGCTCATGCCAATCAGCTGCCACTTGCCTGGAGAGTGTAAAGTGCTTCTGGTCTTGAGTCTGACTTATGTAAGCAGTGCTGCAGCAAGTACTGGACTTTACCTTTTTAGCTGTATTATAATGATGTCTTTATTTTTTTTTATTTGGTTTCTTCTTGTTTTGTTTCTTGTTCTTGTTCTGGCCACAGTTACTGAAAAGTGGTAATTTAGCTAAGACAGATTCGTCCTATAGATTTTGTGAAGATTTTTCTATGCTGTATCTCCTCTCAGTTTTCAGTATTTTAAAGTGGTCAGCATTAATCATTTTAATCTTTTGTACTTTGTTAGCCACTACTTCACTTGGCCACCACGTTGTGCATGTGCGTTCTGCAGTGAGATGGGAGTGGGGAACAAATGGGAAGAAGTGATCTACCCCGGAATGAAGTCTTCAGTCATTAACACTTTGATAGCTACCCAGGAACGCAGTGAAACCAGGAAGGCAAGTTTTTACTCAGCATTATTTCCCATATTTAGAGCTTGTATTGGACAGATTATGTATCCAATTTGTTTCCGCTGTGGAAATGGGAGGGAGGTAGCTGAAAGTTTATTTCTTTTCTGTCCAAAATTGGCAGCAAAAAGCCAATGGTACTTTGCTGACTTCATTGACATCACAGATGTGATCAGCACAGTGAAAATCTGGTGGATTTCCTGATATTTTAAAGGTATCTGCTTCTCTCCCCCATATAGATAGCGCCTGGCGGGCTCATCATGACAACAACAGCAACAACAACAACAGCAACAACAACAACAACAACAATTAGAGCTGGTAATAGTTAAATTTTTAAACAATTAGTTAGTTAGATACAGTTATTGGTTCCGGAGAATGGGGTCAAAAATAACTATCTTTCATTTTTGGTCGACCACTAAGCTGTAAGCCTAAGGTCGGTTGTCATGATTGTCATCCATCCGTCTGTCTGTGATGGATGTACTGTGGCTAAATAGTGCAAGATAGGGCCTAGGTTGCTATTGATCACTAATAGGAAGTCGCATACTGGATTTCATATGGCATATAAATCGATGATCTTGCATGAGCTTGAAGACCATATGCACGTTTTTCAACGGAAACAGTCAGAGATACGGCCTAGGTTACTATGAATCACTAATAGAAACTTGAAAGTGGCATACGCCCTATCAGATTAAATGGAAATCATTGACCGTGGATGATCTGGAAGGCGGTTACGTGCTATTGCTGCTAAATGGTGCAAGATAGGGCCTAAGTTGTTAATGATCACTAATAGAAAGTCGCATGTTGGCTTTCAATTAAATTACCTGCAAATTATTGACCTTGGATGACCTTGAAGACCAGTGCACGCTGTTATGGCTAAATGGTGTGAGATATCGTCTAGTTTACTATTAATCACTAATAGGAAGTGGCATACACCTTTTCAAATGACATAAACATTGTCGAACTTGGATGACCTTTAAGGTCAGTGACAGACAGTACGGTCGGCTCCACCCTAGCGACAGTTGGGTTTTTTTGTTTTTCTTGCTGCCATCTGTGTTTAGAATTTTTATGAGTAAATATATTTTTTGCTTATTCTAAAGAGTTGTCTGTTACAGAAGGTTGTAATTTTCTCATGTTTTGTCAAGTTTTGTAATAATTGCTGTCTTAGACATTTTCTTTGCTGTTTATTGACTAAATAAATTTATTTATTCATTGATTTATGCTACATGGAGTGCATTTGAGCTGTACGTAACAGGCTTTATCATATAAAAGAACTATGTTTCTTGGCTGTTCTGTAGTACAACAACAACAACAACAACAACAGTTACTACCATTACTACTACTGCTATTACTACTACTACAACTTGTGACATATGTAGTATTCAGAACACATTTGAGCTATATGGAGCACATTTCATGACATCAGAGAACTACATTTCTTGGCTACCCTATACTCCAATAGTACTACAACAATAATTACTGCTACTACTACTATTACTACTACCACAACTTGTATTTTGTGTGCTACTGCATGCATTGGAGCTGTATGGAGCAGACTTTATGATATCAGAGAACTACATTTCTTGGCTACCATATAGTACAACAACAACTACTACTAATAAAACTACTACAACTATCACTGTTACTACTACTACTACAATTGCTACTACTACAGTTTCAGATATGCGGTATGCAGAATGCATTTGAGCTATATGGAGCAGACTTCATGATATCAGAGAACTATACCCCATGGCTGCTGGAAGTCAACTCTTCGCCAGGAATGCTACCTTCTTCCGTTGAAAAGACCAAACTTTGTTCTGCTGTCATAAGAGACACCATCAAAGGTAATCAGCTTTTTAATCACTGATTGCATAGGCCTATGGATGATTGGCAGTGGGGTGGGCTGTGTCTTCCCCTTGAGTTCTTGCAGCATGTTGCCAGTTTGCCCCCTCGTTATCTTTTCTTTACCTGCCTTTACCTTTTCTGACCCGGCACTAGTCTGAACAGCCCTAGCATTACGAATAGGGATAAGGTTAGGGTTAGTGATAGGGTCAGAAATAGGGATAAATTGCATCTTTGACTTTCGTAGACCTTGGCTATAACGGTCCTTGCCTATGGCAGACTGGAATCTGATCAAATTCGGAGTAGTGTTCTCTTTGGACTAGTGACCAGTCACCTTTGTTTCTGGGGTTTGCTACCACTGACATTATGTCATCATATCTCAGCATACACATTATCATAACATTTGTAGTAGTAGTAGTAGTAGTAGTTCCCGTTTTGTTTCACTAGTCGCTAAGTAGTAGTAGGCAAAAGTTATAATGCTCTCTTTACTTGAGCCTGGACTGGGAGTGCGTTACAAATGTCACTTTAAAATAATCAAAACGAATAGAAAAAAGGTGAGTTTTGCAAAAAATACGGCAACGATTGTTCGAAACGCATCATTGGGGAAAAAAGTTGGGAGTAGGAAGTTGCAATTTTCGCAACAGAGAGCTGCAAATATTTTTACTACTACAGTACTTCTAATGCTACTACACATTACTGCTGCTGCTGCTGCGGCGACTACTATCATTACTACTACTACTAATACACTATGTACCAAAAAAGTCCCACTTTGTGATTGTTTATATCTTCACCAAATATTAACCAATTTTCAGTTTTTTTACTGGTACATTTTGTGAACAATTAGCAATAAAGTGATTATTGAATATCCCACCAGACGTTAACTATGTTGCTACACTACCTTGTGAAATATAAATGCAAGAAAAACTAGCAATCATAGACAGCAGGCGTGTTGGCAAACAAAATACACTTTCAGCCAAAAATGCAGTAAATCATCTGTACGATGCTAGACTGTGTTAGATCTGTTTCTTTGGATATCTGGCATATTGAATGATGTGTTTGTTTCTGGCCTTTGTGGTTTAGCAAGCTTACCATTTCAACCACAATCATGTTCTCTCCAGTATGCGTATGCTTAAATCTGGTGGTTTCATGCCTTTGGTCGGTGCTGCATGTTTCCAAAAGCTCTGTTAATAACATTTCCACTTCTTTGCTGTTGCAGTTCATCTCCAAAAATTTTGCCAGTATTCTCCAACAAGAAATTTGAGCTAATGTTCACGAGACATGCTCATGCTTATCTGCAACCGTTTTTACGAACGACTGGCCAACATCGGAAAAGTAATGACTTTTACAGGGGTACCGTTCTTTGATGCCCTCGTGCGCAAGTTTTTTTGAACGTAGAATATCGAGACTTCAACGGTTGAAATCTGCGGTTTTGGCTCAATTGGTTTCTGTCCAATTCGCTCTTGAGATGTGTCTCGTGGCCCGAAATCACCAAAAAATCCATAAAGCCCCTATTTTAGCGTTCAAGGTAATCCAAGGTCATTGAATTCGGTGGCAATCGAGAGCCAGTGTACGACTTCCTATTAGTGATTAATAGTCACCTAGGCCCTATCTCAAAGCGTTATTGAGATGCAGCGACTTATTGGTGAAAATCACAATTTTTTCACCCCCCTTCTCATTTAGCGCTCTCGTTCGGGTTGACCCCTTCAAATTTACGAAAAAGCTTTATGGTTTCTAAAACTAGAGTTTTCTAGGCAGCCGACGGTGAAGATTTGATGATCCCAGCTTGCACCGTTTTTGACTGATAAACCCATGTGATGGACAGACGGACGGACGGACAGACAGAATTGCGATGGCTAAGACGTGCTGAAAGCAGTAGCTGCTTTCACGCGTAAAAACTTTATTTTGGGCACAGTACAAGTTCCTTATCAGAGCTTTGTCTCTACTGCTAAATGGCACATTACGTAACCGGTATATCATCAGTGCATTAAAAATTATTGTTTACGACAATATCATCTGCTTTTGTTCACAAACATCATGTATGTAACACTAAACATAATTTAATTTTTGTATGAAAATTAGTAAAAATTGTTTCGGAAGATGATTTTTTGCATATGTACACTGTGTCCTAAAAAAAGTGATAACATTGCAGATTTCTTAATAACATGCAATAATCTTTACCGAATCAAATATAATTTTATAAACATATACCTGCATGTATTGCAA
>Ga0209367_1008149_pt1 | contig 14344 bp, 10 predicted proteins | sample WorMetLIZISLAND2_FD_187412 | JGI IMG/M metagenome (GOLD analysis project Ga0209367, IMG submission 187412) | Marine gutless worms symbiont microbial communities from Max Planck institute for Marine Microbiology, Germany - Olavius geniculatus... ... | reverse complement strand
TCACGAAAAACTACTGAAAATGACCATAAGCAGTGACTTCTGCAGTAACTCCTATATAGTATTTATTTCAATATTTCTACATTAGCACATAATTAAATGACATGCCCCCCAGATGCCAAAGTCGCCCTTTTTACCTTGCATGTGCAATGCGTTATAAATTTATGCAGTAAAACTAACAAAATTTGCACTCAATATATGCATTTTAGGGGGGGTTTTCAAGCCCCAAAAAGCGTTTGCGACTGGCCCCTATACCCAAGAAGCTCACCTTTATTCTCGGCTTTCGGCCTCAATTTTTGGCCCTTGGGGGCTAGTTCGCCTCTTGTGACTCCAATTTCTGGCTACGCCTAAATAAAAGTAAGCACCAATAAACAATAAATAACGCCGGAGGCATCTACACCATGCAAATGCTCCAAGAAAAAATAGAGAGGAGGTTTTTTTGGGAAATTAAGGGGGAAGTTAAATATTAATATTGTTCTGCATTCCTGATATATCTTCGATATCTTGCAAGCAGAAGTGTTCTGCGATGCTCAGAATGCACCAAATTTGTTCTTCGCTGGGGCTCAGCCCCGGACCCCGCTGGGGGAGCTCACGACGCTCCCCCTGACCTCTAGTCGTCAGCTAGAGAGGGGGATACCCTGCCCCATTCCCCACCCCGTCGACGCCTGCGGCGCCTCACCTTGAGTTAAAGTGGAACTTGATCCAATTAGAGAGATAGACACCCCTGAGTGACGCTCTTTATCGCATGCAAGTCAATCTCTATGGCAGTCCTTTTATTCATGGTGTATTTCTATACTGTTTTGGTCATAGAAACAAGAAATTTGAGCAAAGCTCACGAGACACGCGAAAGCCTATAGCATTTCCTGTTCAGTAGTTATAGTTTCGAAAATCGCATATCATTTGGACTCCGCCCATCGGGACCATAGTACACTTCGGCCGTAGGCGCGTGTGGCATCAGCGGTGTGGCGCCTCCTTGTGAATGATATAGACTCTCACAGGCGAAAGTGACAAAAAAATTCATAAAAACCCCCTATTTTGGCGTTCAAGGTCATCCAAGGTCATTGAATTCGGCGCCAATCGAAAGCCAGTATATGATTTCCTATTAGTGATTAATAGTAACCTAGGCCCTATCTCGCACCGTTACTGAGATACAGCAAGTTTTTGGCCGAAAATCGCAAATTTTGACCACCCCCTCTCATTTAGGGCCCTCGTTCGGGGTGACCCCCTTGGAATTTATGGAAAAGCTTTACGGTTCCTGAAACTTGAGTCTTCCAGGCAGCCGACGGTGAAGATTTGGTGATCCTAGCTTGCACCGTTTTTGCCTGATCCACCCGTGTGACAGACAGACGGACGGACGGACGGACGGACAGAATTGTGATGGCTAAGACACGCTGAAAGCAGAGCTGCTTTTGCGCATAAAAAACGAAATTTAGCATCAAGAGTGCAAGTAAATACGCCATTTTGACCCCAAAATCGTAAAACTTTTCTGAGGAGGGGGCACTGCCCCCTCCCCCTGTGGAGAAGGAAACACCCCCTCCTCACACTGCATTTTGGTGCCTTCGACTCAGCTCGTGCCTTTGGCGCTTGACCTTGGCCCCTCAACTTCAACTTTTGAATCCGCCTATAATAGCTCCTATCTATGTGCAGGGCACAAAACGTTCATCAAACTATAGCACTTAGCATTTCGTACAAACGTATTCACAAATGGTGTGAAACCAGTAGGCTTACATGTAAGTTAATAGCTACAATGTGTTCCATAAAAACTAAGCTCTTTTTATTTTTATGACAACTTTGGCAAATACGGTCTAATTTGAATAAATCTTTCACTTTTGCATATATTGATTAAGTGCATATATTGCATATATTGATTACAATGCCTGCAGTGTATCCAGGTGGTAATATCAAGACACTGCTAGAGCCGCTTGTGGCACCAAGAGATAATAAAAAAGTACTGCTGTGTCGTGTTTGCAAGCAGTCAGATGATGGCGTCATTCCATCTAATGGTCCATGCCTTGGCACATACCATGCTGCTTGTACTGGCCACTCGTTGCATGATGGATCACACCTGTGTGAAAAGTGCTACACAGGTATCCGCACATGTTCTGAATGTAAGAAGACTAGTCATGATATGGCGCAGTGCTCCATGCCTTCTTGTGGTCGTTATTATCACTTGGAATGTTTGAGTCAAATTGGCATCACTGTGCGACACGTAAAGACTCTGGTCGGATCATTTGCCGTCAACAACACAGTTGTGCCACTTAGGGTGTTACTGATCTCCTCCTGGGTAATGTCAGCTTGTGTTGCATTTATTGACCCCACGTCTTCTTCTCTTGTGAAATCAATGGCGAATGTTTGAGATATCTGACCACATCTGGTTACTAGTATGTGGACACTGCATGCCAAAAAGACAATGGACACGTTAGTGCAATGCCGATGACGATGACGACACTGAACGAGAGCGCAAAGGCGAGAGTCTTCTGTTGGTTGTCCCCAGGGTTGATGGACATTAGCGGGTAGAATAGCTGAGACCAGCATGCATCTCCACGACACACGTACGGCGGTACATAGCTCTTCTTCTCGTAGCTGTGTACATATGTATACCAGTAGTACAAAACATTCACTATCACACATTTCTTGCAGAATGCAGGCTGAGCAACCCTCAGCTCAAAACATTCGATATTATTCTAAGCATACCTCATTAGTAAAACATGCTTTCTGAAATTTAGAGCTGCTGCCGTAAGAGGGCAGTTCTATCCTACCCCGCTAACAAAACTTCAAAATAAACAAATTGTTCTATTTAACATTACCTGGCAGCAATCCTAACAGGCTCTTGCCCCTCTGTTGCGTCTGTCCATCTGTCCTTATGTATGTCTGTCCAGTACGAGTTCATAACTTAGAAATTGAAAAAAAACATTTAAAAAAACAAAATATGTGTGAGCGTTTTCTAGGAAAAAGTTTATGTTACTTACATACTTTTGTGTGGCTTGGTGGTGCAACGGCAGCATGCCAAACTTGTAACCTTGAGGCTGCAGGTTCGACTCCAGGCCGGTGCACTGCCAGCTGACAACCTTGGGCAAGTTGTTCACACACATGTGCTGCTGTTCACAGCAGTACAATTTGGTACCGGTCAAAGGGCGGTGATGCTTTGCAGCTGGGAAGGTAACCATATGTCTGGCGTTGCACTGGGCATACGTCACGGACTCAGTGGTCTATCCACTTTCAGGCTCAATGGTCATAGAAAGGGAGATGAGCACCCTGCCTACACCCCAGATAGAGTATGGCACCTTTATCTTTACCTTACCTACTAACATACTTACTTATTCTACTTATTTATGTTACTTACTTACAGAGATAAGCAGACGTGAAACGTACACAGTTGGTGGTAGTGGTGTGGTGGCAGGTACAAGGTAAAAGTTAACTGAACTCGACACGATAAATGCTTGGGTACAGGAAGAGTTTAGTCGACAACTGACAGCACTTACTCCAATGCAGTACAACTCCCATGTTGATCTGCTGTATCTGTCAACCAGCAGCGCAGTAAATTGATTGATAGATTCGTTTATTATGTTTGGCAGCAGATGTTGGATATATAAACAGTGGTACATAAAAACTGGCAATAAAACACAGTGCACAATCGTCAAATAACACCAAAAGTCAATAAAATCGTCATCAGAATAGTCATCAATGTCCATAGGAAAAGTGCGCAGCACATGTATAACAAAAGATTTCTTGAATCTTTCAGTACGTGCAAAAGGAATGCAACATTGCGAGGGATTTCTAAGTCAAGAAAGTATATTTTAATTCCGTTTTTGAAAAATGAGATGATGGATACATGAATCCAGTCAGATCATTTTATAAAAAAATTTGCAAGATAAACTTTCCGTCTATCTGCCAGAGAGAGAGAGATGACCAACTTCTTGGCAAAACTCATAACAGTTGCTGTTGACAAAACGTTCTCCGTAGACGACTGCAAAGGCTCGTTTTTGAACAACAGATGACCTAATCCAATGTGATCTAAAAACAACTTGGTATAGCACCGCTGTGACAAGACTGAATCAGAAGCACCCTCATTCAGTTTCAAGCCTGGATTTAAATGAACCTAGAGTCAGACTCCTAGCAGTTCTAGGGTTCCAAGCATCAGCAGCAGCAATGGAGAAGGCATGAAATGCAAACAAAGTAAAAGCCGAGATCCAATGTAGTAGATGAGGGCAGCGAATAAACGTAAAGTTCCGGAAATCTAGTTATTCATGTAAGAGATTGCCCAGGTACGCTGGCTGCCTGTGCCTCAAAGGAAAGTGTTGCCAGCTTGAAGATGATAAATGGTTAAACAGATGACATGACTAAATCAATGCTGGAGCCTGGAATGCAATAAACTATGAGTAAACTAAAGTGTGCTAATAATTAAAAAAATGATTTGAACCTTTATAGGCACAAAAACAATTCTGTGACTGTTTTTGTTGTTGTCGTTGCTGCTGCTGCTACAACTATGACTACGACTACTACTACTACTACTACTGCTGCTGCTGCTGCTGCTGCTATCAATATTTGTTTAATCAGTCAATTGTACCAGATTTGCCGCAGACAAGTAAATTTGTAACAAGACATGTTTTTTATATATTGCAGCAGCCGTACTTGATGTAGGCTCCAACGATCACGTAGATAGGTCGGTAGTTTGTCAAACCGGCCTCGGCATACAATATGTCAATGTTGATGCTGCTCGGCATGCTGGGGCACCTGCCAGAGTATGAATATGTATGATTGGTGGGTGTGGCTTCTGTAGTGTTAGCTGTCAGGTTATTGGTTGTTGATGATGTCATTACAAGTGTAGCGTTTGTCGCTAAGCCTGTCTCTGTTTCGTTCTCACTTACACTCTGCCTGCAAGACGAAAACAAGCAAACAAATAAAGAAAAACTGAAAAAAATAAGTCGACTCAGTGCCTATGTAATATGCAGCCATTCGCCTAACTATACACTCTATGTGCAACCCTAACCATGACCGTGGACCTGAAAACTGACATACCGGTCACTCTTGCCCCGGGGAACATTTACACCAATTTTGGTTTTTCTACGCCATTTTGTTTCTGGGTATGAAGCCTGCTGTATAATGGATGGGCAAAAACACGATAACAGTTGATTACTTCTACACCGTGTCCAGAAAAAAACATCCCAAACATTATCGATTGTCACTTGAAAAAGAAATATTCAATTTTTATAATTTTTGGTATGAATATTTCTGGCACAACTGGCCATCAAACGACTGCTCAATATTCCACCTCACCTAATGTTTGTTTTTGCATTACCTGGGGAAAATAGAACCAACGAAATATGAGTTGAACTGAATAAAAATACATCAAAAAGCATCCTCAACATTACTGATTGTCACTTAAAAATTGACAGATTTTAATAATTTTTGACATAAACATGTTTGGCACTACTTGCCATCAAATGACCGTTTTAGTTCCCACCTCACCAAATGTCTGCTTCTGCACTACCTAGGAAAACCCAAACAGGCGAAATAGGAGAAAAATGCAATATTTCATTGATTTTGTTTCTTCAGGTAGTGCAGAAGCAGACAATGGATGTGGTGGAAAATTAAACAGTCGTTTGATTGCCAGTTGTGTCAGAAATATTGTCAAAAGTAATTAAAATCTAATAATCTTCAGTTAAGTTACAACTGAAAATGTCCGGGATGTTTTTTTCCGAAGACGGTGTATAAGCTAAACAGACATAGAAACATTTGCTAATAAGTGAAAATTCTAAAACCAGTTTAAAATGCAATGCAACACAAATTTTCATCCACAATTAGTAGTTATGACATGGCGAGTTTATACGGTCGACTATAGTAAAAAGTCAAAATTACCGTAAAATTCTGAGCCAGTTTGATTCATTCGTTGTGCTGGGGTTGCCAACAATACTAATGTAGTTAGACGGCATGAGATTATTCAATGCACTCAGGACTGAATTCCTACAAAAAAATCAATAAAATACCGTTGTTATAATGCTAATTATTATATCAACAATTTATGCAGCACAAAATGTGTGAACTTTAAAACGCTAACATCATTCATGCTCTGCACTAGTCATTAGCATTCAATGCACACAACAGCACAAATCTGAAGCATCAATTAATGACCACTGTATTCATTTAGGTTTTCACGTTTGAATGTTTTTACCTTCAATACATAGATATATCTATTTTGCTTTAGACCTATGTTCAACTTCAGTGCATATATTTTTGTGGTGCACGCACAATGATCACAAAGTAAGACCTAGCCTAATTTTGCCCCAAAATTCCGCCAAAAAAAGAGAGACTTCCAGTTGAAAATGTTGTACGACTTGCACTATGCTCCACGATAAGCAATATTAGGTATGCAGTGAGATGACTCTAATTAACAGCGTAGCAAGCGGATACCTAAGTGTGGTGCAGTTGCCGAAACTGTCATAGTTCAGCCTCAGCAGACATGATGAGACTTCATTCACGGCAAAACTCAGCTGCTTACGTCCAGCATTCATACACAGCCCCGACGCATCTACAAGGCACATATGAAAACAACCACTCAGTGAAGCAAACTACAAGAACCCATCAAGCTAGATGCTCTTAATCCTGTCATCTAACCAATAGCACATAAGCACTAAAGAATAACAGTGTTTCTGACTGGGGACAGCATCTACACTGAAATCACTACTGCTGTAACAAGAGGGTGCGGCCGTTGAAAGGCCGCCCGCTATGGGGCCGTCCTTGCAGTTGAGTACGTGCGTGCTGTTTTAGGGCTTTCTAAGTCTGTGCAAGGCGGCAAGGGATCCTTACGCCACCTGTCAAATATTAAGTTGATCAAACAACAGGCAGCAAAGTTATGGGGATTTTTCGCCAACAACGCAATTAACCGCCGTGACCTTGACCTCTGACCGATCCTTTGACCTTGAAATTGGTCCACGGGGTGCTGGTGTCCCAGGGACCCTTCCTACCAAGTATGGTATTCGTAGGCCTTTTCGTTTTCCCTCTAGGTGGAGGCACGGGACAGACAGACAGACAGATGGACAGGATCAACACATGATGGGGCCTCCTTCTAGGAAGGACGGCCCCATAATAATTCTGAAAGTTTACTTTTAGCCTAATCTAAACACAATGACTCAGTCAAAACAGTAAACTGGTTAAACAAGTCAAAAAAATAATTTAAACAAGTAATGAAACAGACGAGAGTCAAGAGTCGCCTAGCACTTAACCTGGATCGAACAATGAGAGTCGACTGTTAGTGCTAGCATCAATATACGAAAAATTCACCGACGGGGAATTCCGATCACTGACTGAAATCCCACTAATCACCGGCAAAGCTTTGTTGTAGCCTGCAAATCACACAACACATTACTGTTTACACAAACATAGGCCTAGTTATAGTCAATATTTATAACACGCACAAAATGTCTCTTTGATCAGCAGTATCAGTCTTTCTTTAGAGTATGGTCAAACTTCGACATGTTGAAGACTCCTGACCAAGTAGCAGTTATGGATGTGCTGGTAGAGCTGAGTGAATTACACAAAAAATGTCCAGATGCAGAACCAAAATGCAAATAAAGTAGGCTAGATATTCAACAGTATATAAGTAAAGTAGCTCAAAAGCCCCAAAATCAAGAAGAAGAACCAGCTGGACAGATCATTTTTATAGCACAGTGATATTCTAATTATTCTAATTATTATTCATTCTATTCACAAGCAGCAACATTCTACTTTTGTCATGATATCCCAATGCCTCAAATTTGACTTTAGCACTTAATAAATATAATCAATTGATTTGCTTGTTTACTGACTTACTTAAAAAATCTTCATTAAAGCATGGCTTGCCTGGATTTCCTGATGGTGGATAAACCATGCTGCTCCGACTAAAAGAACCATTGCTGGCAGAAGGTCGGCTCCAGTTTGCATCAAAAGTTACGACAAAATCCTGACCGAGTAGAGTAACGTTGGCACCATTTGTAACAGTGGAGACGTTAGCGAGAGTGAGTGTAGCATTGAGACGTGTGATGGTTTGACCGCTCCAAGTAAAGTTGTATTCAACGCCAACCACAGCATTGTGACAGACTCCGGTCGCTGCGTCAAAGGACGGAGATGGTGGAACAGTGAATCCATCATCAAACCAGCAGCGGGGTGGAGGTGGATGTGCTGTGGACCAGACAACTGGATCACTGGGACACACGTAGGCCGTTGTCACCGAATCAATGTCACAGTCACTGACAATACGACATGTGTCGTTTGTTGCAAAACAGAACTCCATATCCAGCCAAACAGTGGGACCGACCGCAGACGCTGGTTGATCAATGCATTGAAAGTGGACATCTGTCTTTGTGATATCACCCACAGTTTGTTGACGTAGTACCAGAGGGCCGGTGGCAACACCCCAGCCAGCTGATGGCACGTACATCTGGGCGTCCAACTGGGACCCTGTGGCACATGACCCATTCGTGACCTCGATGACACAGGAATCCTGCGAGTCCACAAGGAACCTCACCGGAGCTGACCATGTGCAGGAACCTGCCACTGTTCGTTGTGGAAGTGAAAGAAGGTAGTTCTTGCCAAACCGGTTTACCATGTCTGGACTGAGGCTTGATGAAGGCAGCTGTAAGCCAGTCTTGATAGCCAGGCCATGTAAATAACCAATGACTGTACCATCCGGCTCACCAGGGGCACCAGACATGGCTTTCCTGTCAACCAAATAAACACATACATACTGCTGCTGCTGCAATTATCACCACCAACACCTTTCTAACATATGAAAGTTTTTGACAGGCCTTTGTTTAAAACTTAGTCCATGTTTCAGAACTGACAACCAACAAATTCAAATCTAGTAACTTTTGGAGCAGTGTCCCATCAGCTGAGTGACAGAAATAGCATAACTATTCTGTAAAACATATGACTGCAACATACAAAGTTCAACACAAACTGTGAACAAAGGTCAACATCATTTGGCATTAGATGGCATTGCTGCAGGTCACATGTTGCAGCAACTCCCAGCTCAAATTTAGACTGATGGTTAAACTTTGCCTTCCTCGCACATGCCTATCTAATACAATGTTACTTCAAGCCATAAAAGTGTCCGTGTGTCAAATGGAATCATATTTAGTTCAGTGGCTATAACAGGATCTGCATAGACAGACAGACACCCCATGCTGCGACAACATTTATTGCCATAACTAACACTGTTGCTTGAGCAGTATCACATAATCACAATAAAACAAATACATAGGCTTTATTATACAGACAAAAAAAAACAAAAACTAAAAATAACAATAAATGGCAAAAACCTGTATGAATAGTGACTGTCGTAGTTACTGACAGACTTCGAAAAGTCCGTCACAGGATAATAGAAATATCCAAGAAATGCATTGTTTTCCGAGATAATGCAAGCGACCGACGACAAGCCGTCCTTCACGAAGTATGTTGAGTTGCAATACTGCTGGGACTTAACACTGTCGTAGCCACCGAAATACCCCTCAAAGCACTGGAACATTTTGACGTCCGACTCATTACAGTTCTGTCGATACAATAGATAAATAAATCATGAAGGCTAAAGACAATAAAACAAAACAGTAAATACAAACTCTCAAAGAATGTTTTTTAACAGAAATACGTAGCCATTAACTAACAATTATTTGCAGTAATAATAAGTTTAATATGATGCAAACAGAAAAAAATAAATTTGCCATGAAACAAACCCTGACATTTCTTAAGACATTGTGCAACTATCCTATGGTTGAGGAATAAAGCTCAGTTTGAAATATCATGCTACTGTTGCGCTACTAAACGTCAATGTTGCCCGAGTAAGAAATCAACAATAAAATAAACAATCATGTTTTTATCTGCTGACAATCCCCCGACATTTCCCTGACCCATAGTCAATTTTGTGGCATTTCAATAGCAACTGTCATTTTCCCTGACATTTTGAGGTTTGCTAGGCAAATGTTCAGTCTGTGATGAATGTAACAAAAAAGCCCAGCTGTCGCTAGGATAGCCAACTGTACTGGTTGTCAGTGATCTTCAAGGTCATCCAAGGTTGATGACTTTCATTTCATCTGAAAAGGTGTATGCCTAATTCTATTAATGATTAATAGTAATCTAGGCTTTATCTTGCACCGTTTAATCCCAATAGCACATACTGACCTTCAGGGTCATCGAAGGTCAATAATTTCCATGTCATTTGAAAGCCAATATGCCACTTCCTATTAGTGATTAATAGTAACCTTGGCATATCTCTCACGATTCCGAGATATGGCCCGTTTTCCGCTGACAAATGCACATTTTTCCTTTCCACTGTCCATTCAACCCTCAATTTGAAAATGTTCCCCTTGCACTAGATCGCTGAAATTCTGCTTGCCTAAATTTCAGGCACATGGCTAATGACTCATGTAAAAAAATTTACCCTATGACCTAATGCTTAGTCACATCTGTTACAGGCAGATGAACAGACGACAACCATACCATAAGCTCGACCACTGCTTAAGTATGATTGGCTAAATACAGACAGAAATGCAAATGAACAGAAAAACTGACTGAATCACAACAGCAGTTAACGTCACAGGCTCCTGGCATCAGATCACATGGACACGGGGCAATGTTCACATATGCTGGGTTTGAAACCTTGTTTACATCCGACTGGTTTGCCATAGCTAAATAATACACAGCAACGGCAAATGCAGCTATCATTCATTGCACCAATACTATGTCACCACTCAACATAAATAATGCAATATGACAAAAACAAAAAAAACAATCACATAAGAATTATTCGTTAACAAGCTCTAACAGTGTTCTTAAAATTCATTGTGGTATCTCAGTCATAATTCTGTCTAACACCTTAACCTTACTGAAGTTATAATATGACGCACTAGAAACCAAGTTCTAAAAACTAATATTCCTCAAAATGACACCCTTGAAGTGCAGTTGAACATGTGAAGAACTTATCATAACAAATTTCCTACTAAATCTATCAGAATTCCAAAAATCAGGAAAGAATTAGCAAAGATATGCACAAGAGTTTGGTGTCTTCTGACTCACAGTGCACTATGGAGTATTACTATCATTCTATGCCTACTAGTGATTCCACAGCTGGTCATACTTGCAGCAAGAGTCCAGTTGATGGTCTGCGGAGGAGAAAGAAATGTGGAAACACAGAATTCAGTTGTCAGTAAGCTGGTTCCCAAATCACTGCGACACTTGACCGTCAACAACTCCTCGGTGTATTTCTCAACGTTAGCACTGCGACTCAACTCCAGCGTGTAAAATGCCCGAGTCTGTACAGGCAACATGGGGGCCTGCTTATTAGCCATACTATTACTCCACAATAGGATATTCATTTGGAATTTAGAAGATATTCAATTTAATGCAAATGTAAGTGGTTGAAATAATGCAACATGGTTCCACAACACAAATAACAGGATCAGAAAAATCATTATTACCAATAATTCAGAAATTTGGTCATAAAATTACAGTCAGAAACTGATCAAATGAGAACTCCGCATAAAGCACATGGCATAAATGGGTTGGAAATCTATCGAATGAGAACAGTTCACATATTACAAGGAGATTGCAGACATAATACATGAAATATTCATTGCGGCAAAACTTTTCACTTTCCACAGTATCATCATATATTATGATGCAAGAGAAATAAAACATGTCATCAAAAATTGCAGGTATTCAGCTAAATCCAAAAGACAGAAATAAGACTCACGAGAGTGTAAGTAGCACAAGTTTCACCTCCCGCCAGCATCCACTGACCCAAGGAACTGGCTGCAAAAAATTAACAACAAATAACAATAAAAACCAAGTGAAAAGAAAAACAATTTCCACAGAAAACTCAAATGTCAGTAGAAAGCTGAGTCAACCTGAGAGGCCATTTCGGTACTACAATGGCCTGATTCACGAAACATCAAGATAAATGTATGATATTTTTCAAATGCACCACTTCAATGACTTAAACCAATGCTTTAGCACCAAGCCAAACCACAACCGTTGTCAGTCAATCAATTACTGTGTCCATCATTCAAACAAAATTGAGAACAGATTGTGACAAAATTCTGTAAAAGACACAGTGTGAACCAAAAAACAATCAATTAGATTTTGGTGAATATCTGAATCGAGACTTGGATTTTAAAATTTTCTAAAGAATACATATTACATATAGATTGCAATATAACTCAAGTTACATTTACCAGGTGATGGAGGTCTGTGCTGTCCAAGCACTTCTGTTACTATCAGTAATATGACTATTATAGCCAGTGGTGAATCCAAAATTTTGGAAAGGTAAAGGTAAAGGTTGTCAATTTGTATAGCGCATCATCATGTACAACGTACACCTCTAATGTGCTTTTCGTCACTAACCACAGCCGTCGATCGCACAGCCGCCGCATGCAGCCTACAAACACAGGCTGGCGCACCGGCCGGCCAGGCAGCCTAGTCAGCTGTACAAAAGTCCCCACCTTCCGTAACCCATATAATGGGTTACTACTCATTTAACCGACCCCGGAGGGATGGCAGGCTGAGTTGGCCTTGTTGGTTGACTGATAGCAGACGCCGTACCCACAAAGTGGTCAAACAGCCATCCATCAGTCTAGTGCAGGATAGGGAAAGTCCACCGGCCAGGACCGACGTTCTAATCACTATGCTACGTCACCAACTTGGAATAGGAAGGCAGCAGAGTAGGGAGTGAGGTCCAGGGAGGAGGCTGTGCCCGTTCTCCAGAAAGTTTAATTTTCAAAAATTGTATGCAAAAATAATGCATTTCGTGCAAATTTTTCACTCATTTCAAGATGCATCCAATCAATAGGGGGGCGGCCACCCCCTGCCCTCCCGCCTTGAAACCGCCACTGATTATAGCTGATACATACGTGGAGTAGGTGTGGTGACTGTGCCAGTGCCAGGACAGGACGTTGGAGCAATTATATTCTTAGCCTCCTCAGCACTAGACACTAAATGCACTGAACACGTGAAAGTCAGACCACTGGCTGGAGGCTCAAAGTTCAGTGTCAACAATGCCTGCAATAACAGGTAAAATAATTAGGCAGGTCCAACTAAACTTAGTACTGCCAGTGACTGAAATGTTTCTGATAGTTAAGATAAGAAAAATTAACCATTATTAATTAATCACTGATTTCCATAAAAAAACAAAGAATGCCAATAATACCATCCAAAAAAATGCGTGTTTTAACACCATCTAGTTTTTTTGGAGAAAATTTTTACAGTTTTCAAACGTTGGTCATCATATCAACATGCTGTTCAGCTGACGTGGTTTTAATCGAAAATTCAGTAGTTAACATTTTACTGATCAACTGATCATGCAATTCACATAATACACATGCGGAAAGCAGTACGAAAAAATAACGTAGCGAGACAACAAAAGATGTAAAAAATGCAATGCTCTTGAATTACAGTAAAATATGAAAACAAAAGTTGCACTTACTTGTATCTGTAGATTGTTGATAAGCCGCGAATGTGCAGGAGTGAGTGTGGCAGATGGAACAAAAGGCAGAATGATTCCCGATTCACCTAATGCACAATTATGCATACAATAAGCATAATCATCCCAAAATGACTTGCATACAGATAACAATGAACGGAAACACATATATAACTGACTAAGCAACCACAGAACTCTATCACACATGGCTTGAAAGCTATTTCCCAGGCCAAAATTCACAGCACAATGGCAATATTTGCTCCCAAGTAACTCCAACAGTCTTGCTAGCAATAAAAACACTTTATAACTAAAAAAAAACTTCCTACTTCATTTAAGCCCAATCTCCACAAAATTTCATCAAAATCCATCAACCAACAAGATAATTTTCTTTTTTGGTGAAGGTAATAACAGACACCTATATAATACACATAACAAAAAATTTGAGCAAAGCTCACAAGACGCGCGAAAGCCTATAGCATTTCCAGTTCAGTTGTTATACACTGTGTCCCAAAAAAAACATCCCCAACAATTTTGACTGTAACTTGAAAACCAATTATCAGATTTTAATAATTTCTGGTACAAATATTCCTGACACAACTTGCCATCAAATGACTGTTCAGTTTCCCACCTCACCCAATGTATGCTTCTGCACTAACTAGGGAAAGCAGATCAAGCGAAATATGCATTAAAATAAACAGAAAACCTGAAAAAAACATCCCCAACATTATCGATCGTAACTTGAACAAAGATCAGCAGATTTTAATAATAATTGGCAGACATATTTATGACACAACTGGCTATGAAATAAGTGTTTTAGTTTTTACCTCACCCAATGTCTGCTTTTGCACTACCTGGGGAAAGCAGACCAGGTATAATACGTGTTAAAATGAATGGAAAAAC
>Ga0209367_1008146_pt1 | contig 14347 bp, 8 predicted proteins | sample WorMetLIZISLAND2_FD_187412 | JGI IMG/M metagenome (GOLD analysis project Ga0209367, IMG submission 187412) | Marine gutless worms symbiont microbial communities from Max Planck institute for Marine Microbiology, Germany - Olavius geniculatus... ... | reverse complement strand
GTACTGTACAGTTGTGTAATTAGTCTTTTAGTAACATAAATTTGTAATTGAAACCTAAATAAATTCTGACAATTATTGGCCTTACCACGAACAACAAACGACGACGCCATCCTTAGATAACTGGACAATCCTACTAGCGAGCAGGGTCGTCTGGTTAGTGATCGATCGGGTAGAGAACCGAGCGTTCATAAACTAGTTTATGAACGGCTGGGTCACAACCCGGTGCGACTTTATGAATGTGCCCTCAGCAAAACTTGACGTCAGCCAATAACGTGAGGTGATTACGATTAAGTATAAACAACAGCTGAGTGCAGGCTTGCCTAACCATGCAGGCACGTGCAGTATGTTAAACACGAATACCACGTATTTATGCAGCCATCTTTATCCCATTTAGGAATATTCTCATTATTTTGCAGAATATTAGTACCTCAGCGTTGTGTATTTCAATACGATGCACCTTCATGTTATTAACATATTGTGTATGCTCGTTCTGGAAAACTTCCAAATTTTGTCAACAAATCATACAAAATGTACTACTTACCACTCACAGTTTGCCGAAATATTTACATACACCGGCAGGTTACTCGTTACTACCGGCATCAAGTGGTTGCTAAGGGGCACCTGCCTCGGCAATAAATAAGCAAGACCCAGCGGTGAACGGTTGAACTGCCGGTACGTTCTCTTGCTGAGCACTTGCAGAATGCTAATATTTTCCAGCAGAAGCTCGACGAATTGAAGAAGTTGGCCAATTGGTGGCAACTAAAGTAAATTAAACGGACTGGGAATTTTTGCAAACAATCTTTTGAAAAAGTATTTATGGCACTGATTTTAAACGTGATGTAAGGAAGACTTTTTTAAAGACCAAGACTATATTTTTTTTAAAAACCGATACTTTTATGCAATATCATACATATAAAAAGCCATTCACTGATTAAAAAAATTTAATCAAAATACATATAATCATATATGATAAAGTACTGGTCGCAATTATGCCACTCGATGCCACTTGGTGGTTACCAAAATAACAAGATGATGTTCATACGAACACGGAGTCTGTCCAATGCATTTCGATAGTTTACAGTTTATGTCCGTATAAATAATTATAATAAGTGAGCTGTTTAGACCGGTAGAAAAAATCAAACAGTTTAATTTCAAATTGTACAGCAGCAATGATCCTTTCATCATTCTCTATTATTTTAACTAAACAATAAACGTTGTCAATCACGAGACCATTCAATTCGTCACAGGCACTTTACTACAAATGGTCTATCGTCACCATGCGTCTATCTTGCACCGTTATGGAGATATGGCGCCTAAAAAATAATGGGTCGCGACCTTGACCTTTTGTGGTCACGCGACGTCATCGGTCACGTGACCATTCGACTCCCGGGGGTCGACTTCCTATGGGTGGTCCATAGTGACCATGCGTCTATCTTGCACCGTTATGGAGATTTATGTAAAAAAAATTGTTCGGTTTATATACAGTGTGTAAGGGTGACATCGTGGTTGTAGATATAAAACAGCATAAATCATTATTTAAAAATTCAAACTTTACCATTACAGTCAGCAAAGTTCTTCTGACAAAGAGGAAAGGAAAGGGGAAGAAAAATGAGAAAGAGGAAAGAAGAGGAAGGAAAAGAAGGGGAAAGGAAAGGGAAGGTGGAACGACGATAGCTTAAGAAATGTTGGACGCATGCACGGACACTCAGGTGATTTTATACTCTGTTCAATGCTATGCATTGTATTAGACAGACAATAATGATTTGGCCACATAACTCTAACAATATCTAAGAAGTTTTCAAATTCCTAACACCGTGTCCTCGGGGCACCTCAGAGTCGAGACCAATAAGACAACATCACTGGATTTTAGCAAATTCGCTGCTATTAGTTAGGTGTTGTTTTGTTTTATTCTTGTGTTTTGTGTTGTTTTCAACATCATGTGCTAGTTAGACTGGTCAAGAAATCTGAGGCGCGTCCGGCAACTTAGCGGCTACGAGATTTCGGCTGCGATACGCTGCCTGCAGCGGCTACGATTTTTCGTCAGACATCAATCTACGTTAGCGGTCTTTTAGCGGCTAACGCAGACGAACTTGACGTCATATTTGTCTACTAAAGATGGCCGTTGTTGCTTCTACTAAGCGAGTTTCGAGTAAAAATAGTAATTAAGTAAACGATTTTCCATGATATTTTATACTGTACGGTAACACATTTAGATCAGTGATTTTTCAACTTTCATCCAAACACTGATACGTTCAGAAGCCCGGATGTTGGCCTAAACTGTAACGTATGGCAAAATTTTTACGCTACCATAGGCTCAAATCGGCTTGCCGTAGCCGAGTGTCCAGTAGCTTAGCAGCTGCGAGCCGCTCATAGCCGCTAAGTCACCAAACGCGCCTCTGATCTCATCTTGAAACCACCCATAAAAAATTTTGTGCTTTGATTTGGTGAATGATGTGATGCACTTTTGCAAATATTCTGGACGACAAAAATGACCAGACACATAGTGACAGACACGTACTGCATGTCTGCTGTAACGAAAAAAAGAAAGCAAAATTAATGCAACACTGAAGAAGCTCAAATCATACGATTAATAGGCTATAAGTAGCCTATACACCGTGTTCCAAAATTAGCTATAATGCTACAAATAATTGTGTATAAAATTAAAATTGTTAATACTGGACATATAATATTTTTTAATTGTTCGAGACAATCATTCTGAACAAGTCTTAACATTTGTGCTCAAAGTGACCACCTTTGGCGGTTGGCTTCAACGCAAGATCTTAGGCAACTGTGCCACTGCTTGATTGCCTTGTCAACAACAACGTACTAAACGAAAAGCAAAATATAACCATTAAACTATGATGTCATAATGACGTCACACTGATAACGCACAGTAAAGCGCGGTCGCCACAAAAGGTGTGACGGTAACAGTAGGCATTTAGCATTAGATTAATGCAATTTTCGATATATCGTTGAAATCTGTGAACTGCTAACTAAATTTTGTGTGTTTGAAGCAATGGTTATCACTAACTTTGGGACAAGGTATACACTTTGTCAGGTAAAAAACGGACCCCCTAGACAGCGTATGATAAAAATGTCAAATCTGAATGGATCTAAATAAAGTTTCGTACACTTAATCCCCCAAAATTACTAAAACAACTGCCAAATTTCGTTAAAAAATATTATTTTTTTACCAAAGTTATTAAATGTTGAATATCGATAACAAAATATCTTCGTTACCAATATGGCATTACATACTGCAGTCGCTCAAGCAGAAGTGACGTTTGTTGACACAATCAAAATAACGTACACAATAACAAAATGATGTTTTCTGCAGACGAACATGTTTTAATTAAATTGTTGAGAAAAGAGAAAAGGTATGGTGCTAAAAAGTTTATTGCAGAATTTCCCAGCAAACCATGGACACTGTCAGGATTAAACAAACGGTTGCCTAATACTGGATGTTTCACATTTTGAGGCGACCTCACAAAAGCTGCTGTAACTATTGTTTGCGTAAATAGATTTAACTGAAATTTGGCACTTTGATTGCCAATGGATGTTGCATTATTGATGTAAAATTTTGCCAGAATCAGATATTGTTTGTTAAAGTTACACAAATGTACACGAATTTACTTATGTAACACGATATTGGTAATGGAGATATTTTGTTATCGATATTCAACAATTAGTAATTTGGGTAAGAAATAATATTTTTCAACAAAATTTGGCAATCGCTTAAAAAATTTATTGGGGGATTAAGTGCATGGAAGTTTATCGAAATTGGTTTAGGTTTGACATTTTTATTGCAGGATGTCTAGGGGGTCCGTTTTTTTACCGGACACAGTGTAGAATAAAGTGAACAGTCACAATGTATTACAATATGTCATAGTACACCACGAGCCACACAACAGTGTGGGCCTATTGAGGCAAAGTTTCTATTCAACGCAACGCATGCAACGTACGTGAAGAAATATGCAACAAACGCAAGAAAAGTACACAAGCAAATATACAACAAAAGCAGCTGATCCAAGCCTACGCAGCAATGGCTGGAATGCAAGAATGAAGCCTTCTATCCTTGCCTTAGAAGTGGTCGTTGTGTTAGCTACCTTTATCACTTGCATTACGTCCGTTGCGATGGATGGAAACTTCGCTTAACTTTGACGGCCATGACATAAAATATATTAAAAGATCCAGTGACTTGGTATCCTAAAATAACATGTGATTAACAATAAATACCATAAAATAGAGATTAGGGTAAATAATACTATTCATTTTCATTTTCTTTTAAATTTTTACGAAGCAAAATAAAAGTTTACGAGACGTATTCCATTCTGTGGCAATAGGCCATTAGCATCTGCAACATCTGAATACAAAGCCTCCAAATAATATAACCGAGTACTTGCTTATGATGTTTCCTTACTAAAGATAAGTTAGATTTAATTAAGGTTGTAAATTGGAAAATCGCCACCAGAATTTTCCCAGAAAAAAATAATAAATTGCATCAAAAAAATTCTGCCAAAATTATCCCAAACACTGTCCAAGAAATAAGATGTTCCAAAAACTGAGGAAAACGTTCACAAAGTTAATTTAATTATTCATTGCTGGAATTATGCTAAATCTCAAAGCACTAAGAGTAAGGACCAGTGTGATACAGTGACGTGCGATTTGACAAAAATTCCATGCAAATTTTTTTAGAACATTGTCCAGGGATGCGGAGGGTAGAATGACTAAACATCATATGTACAGTTAACTATGGCAAAACATCGTGACTACCAAATACAAAATACAAAGTTCTTCAAAACGCTACTTACATTTTTATTTAATTAAAACATCAAATATAATAAAGCTAATCTGTATGTTATTTATTAACCAAATGTATAAAACATTGAATACACCGAGAAAAAGTACGAAAAAATGTGTGGAGTAGAAACTTGTTTTCAATTTTCTTGCCATTTTACTCTCAATGTATAATATCCATACAAATGCTATTAAGACTGCTATTAATAATTACAAATTTTTCTCAGAATTTTTGAGAAAACTACAGAAACATTTTCAAAATGTTATTCTTCTGGTAAAGTAACAACCCTAAATTTGAAAAAAAACGTTCAATAAAACCAGCGTGAGATCTACGACTTGTTTATCACAATAAACAATAAGCTCTTCACCAACGCAAAATGCAACAATAATGTTTGTCACTTTTCCATCAGGAAATGCCGATAAAGAGCCCCGTCTTTGGAATTTCCGTCGAACTGAGGCACAAAGTTGACGTTCACAATTTCATTGAACCCTTCCGACAACTTCGGTGAAACGAATTTTGATCTGCCAACAAAGTAACAGCTCTGTGATGTAAACGATACAAGACGTGTGCATTCCTGTTGTTCATAGTGTACGCCATGTTTCATAAAAAAGCATCCTCTTTCGGTCTTTCAACACTCAGTCAGATAACGATAAATTTACACAACGTTTTTAAGCAGCTGTGGTTGAAAGAATACTAATACAAAATATTTTAACTAAATCTGGCTGTTTGATGAATACTCTTTGTTAGACGTGACATAACACTGACGCCGTAAAAATGTATAGTGACAACAAGCTTGCTTGTCTCAACCAGTGCTGTCAGCTGCTGAAAGGCTACCCTGCTTCTATGGTGAACTATCTAGTTCACTGATGACAAACTGTTGAAATTTTACTGTTGCAACCAGAAGAAACACTCAAAATGATTGTGTTCACATGTCTGTTAAGAATAATTTGACTGTTACGTGTTTCAGCAAGACACATCAGTTCCGTTCAGTTCAGTAACAGTATTTTGTACACGCAAAGCCTTAAAAACGAAAGTTATGACGGCTGCACTGATGCGTAGTAGCTCCATGCAAACAACTCCATCTTCAGCTGGCTGGTGAAATGTCCAATAGTCAGTGACGTTTTCTTGACCTCCGATGGCAAACTGTTCCACAGTGATGGGCCAGCAACCGAGAAACTTTGTGGACCAAGGCCTACAGTTCTTGTTGTCGATGTGGCCAAATCACTGATAGCAGCAGACCGCAAATGCAGATGGCTGCAATTGTGGTACTACATTACTACAGTGATTATGACCAACCACAACAAATATTACCAACTACGGCACTAAGTTCAGTCCTTGTTTAAGCAGCCATACTTTCCAGCTTAGCTCCAGGTTACGTTGGGTGCCAGAATCAATATTTTGAGAAGTGCAGAAGCAGAACATTTTACATCTATCGGCTAATCAAAAAATTCAAAAGACTTTCTTACATACTGACACTGGTATAGGATAACTGATAGAAACAAGCCTGTAAAGTGCAAAAAACGCTTTACTTACTTGAAGACGTTGAAAATCATGTCAGGGATCTTCTGGTGACTCTTGTCTGTAATTTGCCGAAACTAAACACAAACATGCAACAACAAGTAGACAGTCAAGCCTTGCTCAAGGCTAAGTACTGTCCGCAGTAGCCTTAAACCTACGACCTTCATATTCATTAGGCTGCTAAAGGTTGTCACGGTACATGCTCATGCATCTGCAAGTAGCCGCTGCACAAAAAACATGCAACGTTGATCTATGAGTATAACCCTGAAATTCAACAGGATTCTAGGTTGTCTAAGTACATGTTTGTGCAAATTTTCATCAAGCTAAGTGCAGCAGTTCATAAGTTAACATGTTAAAAGAGGAACAAAAAAGCAACAATGCTAAAAACAATGTTATTGCTACCGTAGAGAATAATTAGTATATGTTTCAACAAATAAATGAAAACACAACAAAACTCAACAAATACAGCTGGTTAATGCATTTAGCATCTTGGAGTGACATACAATATCTGTCAGATGATGTTACATTAACCAGCAATATTGCTCTGCAGATAAAAACAGCATTATCATAAGTAAATCAGTCACATCAGAAAAAGGTCAAAAAGGTAAAGGTAAAGGTCGTCAATTTGTACAGCGCATCGTCGCGAGCAAGCGCATACTTCTAATGCACTTTCGTCACTAACCAGAGCCGCCTGCTGCACGGCCACCATGTGCAGCCTGCAGACACAAGCTGGTGTAGCGGCTGGCTAGGCAACCCCAGTCAGCTGTAACAAGGTCCCCACCTTCTGTAACCCATGTAAATGAGTTACTACTCATTTTACCGTCCCACAGAGGGTAGAAGGCTAAGTCGACCTAGCTGGCAGGCTCGCACCGAGAAGGTTTATCTGCCCGCAGGCAGTCACCCATCGCAGTTACTAACCGGGCCCGGCGTAGAGTAACTTCGTTTCAGCCGAAACGCGTTACCAACTACGCCACACCACTCATGAAAAAGCAAAAAAACAGAAGCCTTAAGGAAAATCTCGCAAAGAGTTGTGAGGACACTGAACATGGCAAGAAAAGTAGAAAAAATAGTAAATAAATGGCTGTTATTACCTGTTCGTTGTGCCTGGCATGCTCATGAGTTACAGACATAACAAAACATCGGCACGTGACGCCAGCTGACCTGGCTTCATCCACGTACCTACACAATGCAATGCAGATATACAGATATCTCTTGCAAAAGCCTTAAAGCAAAGCAAAAGCAAGTGTTCATTAATTAGAGATAAAACAGTGCCAATCAGCCAGTAAGGTGCACTGCACTTCATTTACCGACCTCCTAGGAGTTTTCCTAAGATTATCCTAAGACCTTCTTAAATTGGCAGCAGCCTTTTGTACCCTTTTATCAATTTCTTATGAAGTTACTAGTAAATTACATAATTTCATGAGTTTTTTTGCGACGCTGGTAAAGTGCGACTTATTTTAATCGAGACCGTGAGACCACTGATGCTCATTTTCATATCACATGGAAGGCAGAAATATGAGTCGATTAATTGACCCCTAGGCAATGAATGCTATGTGAGTGACTGGGTGGCCAGTACCTAGAGAGAAGTGTCATCATCAACATCATCATCAGCAGCACAACATGGCAGAATTTAAGAGAGGTCCAGGAGGCCCAAGAACCAGGCCTCCCACAAACGTACAGCCTCCTGGCAAAGTCTTCCTATTTTTTTACCGCACAATTGATGCTCACTGGAAAGTGCTTGTGTCAGTGTATCTCATTCTGTACATGTTCACTTCTCATCATAATGTGTCTGCATCGTGTACACTGAACTTTAGCATCATACCAGTGTGATATAGACACAGTCAAAGACTGTTAGTTAGCAACAGAAAATAGTATAAAAATACACCAGAATGTGCAGTTCTCTGAAGCAGAAACATCAACATTCTGAAGAGCGGGCAGTGACCTCACCGTCATTGGGGTGGGAAACAAACCCAATTCAAAACCTATTCATCACGCGACCTGGCTAATCGATCTCCCACCAGTAACTGACCACTTCACACATTGGCCCCAGGGCTGCTACTGGCTAAATCCGGCCCTCCAGTAAAGTAAAGTAAAGTAACATGTCAATTTGTAAAATGCATTGTCATCAGAATTAACCTCTAATGCACTTGGCGATCAAATACAAATACTGCACGTTCATAGTGTGTGCTAAAAATGAAACTGCGACAGGTTCGGTGATGTCAGTGCTGGTGCAAACTGTTCAAACATCAGATGGTAGATCCGTTGACTGTTAATGCTGACGTTTGCTGATGATGTTATCGATTGGCTTCCATGATCCATCGTTGCACAGGTGTCGACAGGTGTACGTCTTGTACATGCTGCTAGTAGCTGCAGTATAAGAGCTAACGTGATTGATTACCTGCGACGAGACTCTAGATCAGGGTTGGTGTTGTCGACAATGACACTACGACCTTTACCGACAGCTTCCCGTGTTGCTGCAACACACTTCTGCCATGTCTTCAGCATGTCCTGCATTGAATTCAGCAGTCACATGCATTCATGCTCACTGCTGACAAACATCATAGAAAGTATACATGCTACAACGGTCAACAATTTCAGCCTTCAAAAGCACCAAACTATGGTAAGTTAGCTAGCAGATAAAGTGCACCTAAAAACCAGCAGAGTTGGCTTAATCTACCACACTTTACCAGAATAAACACCACAAAAAACAACTAACACACGAGCTGATCAGTGATGCAGTAAGTTCCGTCTACGAGAAAACGAGAAAAACTAAAAAGAAAAAAATCCGGAAAGGAGACTAGTTTTGGTCGAGCATGTAAGACAGCATGAGATGTGTTGACAGCAGGTCTAGTTTCAGAAGATCAGAAGATGAAAACTGAGAAAAAATGTATAATAGAACCTACTGATGTAACACTGTACAGATAGTTTCACACACATCTCTATATGGTAACAAAGATACACACAACATTGTTCACTTCAGCATACCAAATTCTGCATAATCCAACAGTGAAGACACTAAGCCTTACTTACACGTAGCACAGTACGAAAGCAAAGAACGAAGCAGCATAAAGTTAAAAAAACACCAAGGCAGACAGAGTCTGCATTAACCAGTACAAAACAATGATATACTGCATTTACCCAAAATGAACAATATAATACCCAACAACTGCCACCAATTCCACTTATATACAAGCAAACACAATTACAAGAATTAACCATTAAAACTTGCGGGAGTGAGAAATGCAAACCTGGTTAATGTGAACATATCCCTTTGAGACCAAATGCCGCTGAGCAAAATGAGTCTTTCCCGCTAACACATACAAACAACAAACAAACAGCTAGTAACTGATGACAAGTGTGTGGAGAGCCAATCAACGGCAGTAATTACAGTACTAACTGAAATTATTGCACCACCAGAATTTTTTCAATTGCATTGGTGAACAGCAATTGTAGTAATTGCATAGTATTAGTCGTAGTTGTAGTAGCACTACAACTAAGCCTACGACGACTACTACTACTACTACTACTGCTACTAAGAATGAAATAACCAAGCTACCAGTGTGGCAATCCATCCAACTTGTACTAATGATTTTGTTATGACCACCTAAGAAATAGTAAGTCATGTTACCGGTCGTATTACAGAACTGCTGGCTTACTGACCCAGCCAGCTAAAGGCACTGGCTTTAAACAGAGCCGCATTCAGCTGTATGCTAGCTTAATTGAGTTTAACCCTCGTCGGCTCAAAGCGCAGCAAAAAAAGACAAACTTCTGCTACGAAAGACCTGCAATTTATCTGGAAACTTCTTCTTATATAATAAAGAACATTATCATTAACCCGTTGGTGCACTTAGACTAAGGGGCCGGGAGTTGGAAGACTGAAAACCTGTACAATCCTACTGTAATGAATCTTCAGAAGTTTTCTTATTTCTGGAATGAGTGCCAGACCTGCAGTAAATCTAGAAAAAAGCATAGCTGAATCGAAAATAAAAGATATAAAAGTATAGTAGCAGCAATAGCACAAAAAAATTAAAAATATAAAGTGCATGCTTACGAAAAATACAACATATTTTGAGCTATCAGACAAATATCTAACTCACATGCAGGGCAGCCAACAAGCAATATAACCTGCAAACAATAACAATGTTATTAACAGATAAGAAGTAAACACCACATATGTAAAAAATAAAACACATCATTATGACAACAACAGCTGCAGCAAAAACACCAAGACATAATAATATTGTTCACTTAATAGACAATAAAAATAATTTTAAAATAATTTTGGGTTCACCACAACTGCAAGCGATAGCCAAGAAACAATGTTCACTTGATAAACTGTTCAATAAAAACCCTTGATATCACAGCAAAGCCATATGTATAATTGAGATGCATGCAATTCCATTTATCCTTACTATTTATTACTCAGATTCAAAAAAAGGTTAAGTTACTAAAAGCAATGCTGCAATGATAATGACAAAAATTACAGTTGATAACAAAAGTGCATTTCTTTAATGAAATCTAAGGAACCGCAAAAGTCAACGCACTATGAAAAAAGTCAAAAGGCAAACAAAATAAACAGCCAACAGATTGGATGTGGGCTTAATCATAATGAAGGTAAATAACTATGTGCAATAATTATTGTCTAGTCTAGCAATAATTTTATTACTAAAACAACAAAAACTTACCTACTTACTAATGATAAAAATACTGATACATAATTTACTGGCTGTAATAATAATAAAAATAAATAATAATGTGTAATAATGAAGAAGACACATAATCAACATACTTCTTGGCAGTCGGAAGTGAGCCGTGCATTAGATGGGGTTAACAACGATTGTGTTTCATCAACTTTCCTCTGTAGAAACACAAGCGACAACAGACCATTTATAGGCAGCCGAGTGTGCTATACTGAATACTGGCAACTATACATTAAGCTAATGTTCTGTCCTAAAGATATTAAAAAATGCTCACTCAAAGTTAATTACTTAGCTAAAGTTAAATATTAGCCGACCATCTGTACAAATAATAGGCACATTACAATTTCAATGCAACAGACTCTGTTACCAATCATTAGCTTAGTGAAAGCGCTTGAAGCAATGAAGCCAGCTATCTGGCCAACGCAAATCTAGCTGATACATCAGAAGCTTCAAAACTGACATCGACTCATGATAACAAATGTTAAACTGACAGCAACTTTGAACAGCTATAGCTGCTGCTCATGATGACAAAAATCAAAGTAATTCAGCAAGAGGCGTAATCGCTGTGGCCAGTCCAACCAACTCCTCAGTGCCTGGTGGCAGCATAGAACTGACGGTTTGGCTGCAATTTACAACTGCACGTTCCGGCTGGAAGTCGAACCAAAACCTCTCCTTCCTCTGAGAGGTCAGGGAGCCCCATCTAACACAATTTTGCATCAGACCCTACAAGGATACCTGCATACGGCTTTGAAATCTGCCAAATTGTTTAAGCAGGGGGCACAAATGTGATGGACAGACCGATTACAGACAGATCACACCTTACAGAAATGTGTATGAATAGACAACATTGTTTGCACTGCAAGACGAAACTTGACCTAATAAATATAGGCTTCAACATGGTCTACAGTGTATTATACAGGGTGGGCCAAAAAACCGTGCCACTTTACTTTTGTGCATATGTTCACCAATTACTGACCAATTTTCAAAATTCTTTCCCTGGCACACTCTGCAGACGATTTGCAATAAAATGGTTATTACATAGCACATCCCATCATATCCCATCAGGCCATAAATACGTCTTTACCCTACCTTGTAAAATATAAATGTCAGAAAAAAAATTAACAATAATATCATACATTTAAGTAAAAAAGAAAAACACTTCAGACCAACATTGCTATGAATCGTTTGTATGACACTAGACTGTGTGGGTCTAACACAGTCTAGTGTCATACGAATCATTCATCATAATGTTGGTCTGAAGCGTTTTTTTATTTACCTAAATTTTTGTTATTATCATTAGTTTTTGCTTACATTTATATTTCACAAGGAAATGTGGAAACACATTTACCGTGTGGTGGGATATATAATAATCACATTATTGCAAACTGTATGCAGAGTGTGCCAGTGAAAGAATTTTGAAAATCGGTCAATAATTGGCAAAAATATGGACAAAAGTAAAGAGGCACGTTTTTATGGCCCATGAGTGTACATAATAGACGGTGTTGAAACGTACATATTTCATGGCCATGATCAACAACATTTTCTGCTTGGACGCACATGTGATATACAAACACGAGACGCTATCAGTCGGCACGCTTGAGTGAAGTCTTGAGTGGAGGTGATTTTGTGCATTTATAACACTCCAGACACTATACACAGTGTTTCATAAAAAGGCACCCTTTTTCTTTTTTTCATAATTCACTTAAATGATGATCATTTTGCCCGAAATTTTTACCACTTGTGGCTGAAGAAATACTAATTCAAATTATTGTGACAAAATACAGCTGTCAGTTAAATATTATTTGCTAGTGGTGATGTAATGCTGACGTCATAATGTGCCACAAGTACAAACTGGCTTGTTGCAACTGGTGCTGACAGTTGCTGAATAGTTGCCCTGCTTCAATGGTGAAGTTCATCTCGTTCACTGATGACAAACTGTTGAAGTTTTACCATTGTAACCATAAAAAAATGTCCAAAATGATCACTTTCACGCACTTGTAGAGATAGCTTGACTTTTACATTTCCAGCAAGACAGTGCACCAGCAAACAATGCTTGGGAGATGGTCGAGCTTTTGGATCGGAGATGGCTGATTTCATGCCCCCATGTTGCTTAGTGCTAATACGATAAACATTTATCATCATTGAACCAGACAAAATTTACCATCAAAGTTGGGTAGCAACTGACAATACCAGTTGAGACTAGCAAGCTTGTACTCACGACACATTATGACGTCAACATTGCATCACGACTAGCAAAAATATTTAACCAACAGTCACATTTTGTCAAAATATCTCGAATTAGTACTTCCTCAGCTACATCTGGCAAAAAATTTCATGTAAATTAGTTATTGTTTGAGCGAATTATGAAAGAAAAAGGCGCCTTTTTATGAAACACCGTGTATAGTGAAAGATAAGAAGACTAAATGAGTCATAAAATGATGGTTATGATGATGATTCTGTCATTACTGCAACTGCTGGGTACAGACTGGGTGAAATGCAGGCAGTGAGAATGAAGCATGACGATGATGCAGAAAAAACTCCTCGGGTGTGTGGAACGCAATGCCGATGTTCAGCGCAAACTGCACAACACACAGTTCAATTATCATATCCACACAGACAGACAGACAGGCAGGCGAATTCATACATGTTCTAGTAGACAAAAAATGTTGTCAAACACTGGAATACTGTTTTGGAGATGATTGGTTACTTGATCGAAGGGTCACTGGACTGAACAGCCCCAGGGTTAGAAATAACCCCATTCCTAATCATAGGACTTTCAGGAATAGTGCCCCTGCAGACTAGTAAACTGTTCACGTTTTGGAAGTAAGTAAGTAAGTAAGTAAGTAAGAAGTAAGTACAACATTGTCATTAATCTTAATTAATTTTTGCACCGGCAGTCAAAAAAGACTGTGAAAACTGCAGCATTTAATTACTGGTTGTTGTTATTTTTTGCAAACTAAAGCAAAATCAAAAAGTGACGATGATGCAGCAGCCGACACAAACCATGTAGTCAAAGCACACAGAGTGTGGACTGTTAAACTAATACTACACTGAGTCTCAAAAAAAAACCGGATCCCTATTATGTTTTGAAATAACTCCAACAAACTGTGCCTAATAATAATAATGATTAGCTGAGAAAATCGTCAAAAGGTACTCAATATCGTAGTGTGTTACGGGCTTACGATATTTCATAAAACGGGCTACCAGCTTAGGTTATTTCCACGGTAACCAGAGAGCGTCATTTATAAACTGTATAAGACATCAGACGACGCTCGTCGAAGAAATGGGGTTAAGTAAAGATAATCGTATTTTAATTAAAAATTTGTATGAG
>Ga0209367_1008145_pt1 | contig 14349 bp, 10 predicted proteins | sample WorMetLIZISLAND2_FD_187412 | JGI IMG/M metagenome (GOLD analysis project Ga0209367, IMG submission 187412) | Marine gutless worms symbiont microbial communities from Max Planck institute for Marine Microbiology, Germany - Olavius geniculatus... ... | reverse complement strand
GTGCTGGTGCACTGTCATGCTGGAAGGTCTAAAAGTCAAGCTATCCTTACAAGTATGTGAAAGTGATTGTTTTAGGTGTTTTTGTGGCTGCAATGGTAAAACTTCAACAGTTTAATGTCATCAGCGACCCAGATTAAGTTCACCATCGATGCAGGGCAGCTATTCAGCAACTTACAGCACCGGTTGTGACAAACCAGTTTGTACTCGCGCCACGCTATGACGTTAGCATTACATCACAACTAGCAAAGAATATTTAACTAACAGCCATATTTTGTCCATATATTTTGAATTAGCATTTCTTCAGCTACATCTGGTAAAAATTTTGCGTAAATTGATCATCATTTGAGTGAATTATGAAAGAAATAAAAAGGGTGCCCGTTTTTCTGAAACACAGTGTAGAAATATAAGAAATGTGAGCTAATGCTCACGAGATGCACGTTAACTTATGGCAGTTCCTGTTCTCAGGTAATCTTGTTCTATCTCCATCCATCCAGTCGCAATTCACTCTTTTGCAGCCAAAAATCGCCAACAAAAATCAATTAAAATCAATATTTTTAGGTTTCAAAGTCATTCAACGTCATCGACATTATGTGCTTGTTATAATGAGCAGCATGTTTGTGCCTATCTGCAACCATTTACACATTAGACAAGCCAACAGCGGATAAATAACCACTTTTTAGAGGGGTACCCCTCTTTGACACCCACAAGTCCGGACTTGGACTGCTAAAATCTACATTACATGCTAAAAAATTCATATGCAGGTTGTCTTGGTCTATCTCCAGCCATTTCAGCGCCATTCACTCTTGAAATGCATGTCACAGCCAAAAACTGCCTAAAATTCACTAAAACCCCCTATTTTGGGGGTTAAAGGTCATTCAAGGTCATTGATGTTGACATTTCTAAGAAGCTCGCCACCAGTGCTTGTTATGATACGCAGCACGTCTGTGCATATTTGCAACCATTTTCATGTTAGAGGAGCCAATAGTGGCAGAGTAACAACACCTTTTTAAGGGGGGGGTGCCCCTCTTTTGTCCCCTCGTTCGTGGGGACCCCCTTTACACAGGGGCATAAAATTTTGTCACGAAATACTAGAAACTCTAAGCTATCATATGGTGGAAACCCAAAGTCTCTATCTCACCTGATCTTGAAACGGTACCGGGACATGACGGACAGACAGATGAACAAACAGACGAACAGAATTACCGTAGCTAATATGCGCTATAGCTAGCTAGCTAGCTCTCACGCGTAAAAATGACACACTGACCTGAATTAACTGATTAAGTAGATCAGCGTCATATCCAGACATATACTGTACATAGTATCTCTGCAGCACTTGGTAGTATTTCTTCGCCAATGCTGCCATATACACACGAAATACATATTACATACATACATAAATACTGGTAGTCTGACAGCAATCCGATCGCATCAGATGAAATGCTTAGATCAGACTCTTTTAAATGCTTTCTGTTTGCTACATACTGATACAGCAACTCAGGCACATTTTACGGATTTCTTGCAATGACTGTAGCCAACTGATTACTGCAAGTAAAGCAACATGCAGAATTTAACAACTGGTGCAGTTTGCTGTATTTACGATATTTCAAACAATTTCATAAATAAAAAGTAATAAGCAAAATTGGTGACCGAGTGCATATGGCTGTCTGCAATGTAGACGAAAAGTCAAGTCACACTATTCAATAAACTTCAAACTTCACTTTTAAAAAACTAGTAGTACAGAAGATTACAAAACCGAAAAACAGCATAGATAACATTCTTTTTGGCTAAGCTATTCCAAATGTTGATTGATTTTCAAGTCACTGCACTCATCAGATATTGATGTTTTTATCTGCAATAGGATCACTAAGATCACTATCTGACTCGTTAGAAATACTTCTCATAAATGTAATATAAAGGCACGTAAAACGAATACAGCAAAAATAGCAAATTAGTGACTAGGCACTCACCACGCAGCTCTTCAACATGGAACATCAACTCAGGTATTTGCCTGCAAACAAAACATCAGCTAATAATCACATGTATTGGCACAAAGTATCGGCTCTCGTCAAATCGCTCGGACCACACATACAAAGCTAATGCATCACACTGCACAGAGAGCAGGTTCTCTCCGACAGCTTTCCTGAGATACATTGTGCTAAACCATTGAGGGATGGCCAGGGGGAGTTGACCCGGAAAAGACAGCTTACTCCTTAGTGGATGGTTAGCCAAGTAGAATACTAACTGGGCGCATCACAGAGAAGCTTAATTGGTCAACACTGATACACTACGATCCTACTAAGACACTGCAGCACCATTTTATTTCAGCCATTTTACTGATATTACCAACATCAGTAACAAGAAAGGTCTGACAGATTATTGCTATCAATACTACCTGTCAACACTAACACTGAAACTACATGCCAATGTAACATTAACATACAGCAATATACGGGGTATATCTGACAAACAATTATCACTAGCACGTGCCTGTCCACGTAATCCTCGGCTTTAGTTGCAGCAGACCTCTTCTGAGGAACGTTTTCAGCATGGCGAAGCAGCCAGTGAAACTCATCGCGAGCAAATGACAGCGATATCCACAGATACAGAGACTAACATACAGACAGACACACGTGGGCAAATGAGTCAAAAGACAGTGACATCCACAGGTACAAAAACTATTCGACTCTTGTGCCAAATTCTATGCCCATATTTTCAAAACTGGTGAAACTGTGAAACTTTTTGAAAAAAAATTTATCCTTGTATCTTATGCAAGTGTGTATAAGTATACAAAATCGGCTCTCAAAGAGTTTGGACGTAGCTTTTTCAGCCAGAAACTGATTTAAAAAGCATCATCACTATCACAATGACTGTCAATACCTTGGGTCCTAGAAGACCAGGCTGATCAGTAAAGACCACTGCAAGTTCCTTGAGGGCAGTGCGTAAAAACTTTCTCTTCTCACGGTGAATGTGAGGTCTAAATAAACACATCGCACTAGCTTGGTAACAATTGCTGTATTAGTAGTAGTAGTAGGATGTATACTCAAGTATATCTAGCCATCTGCATAATGAAAAAAAGTCATGTCACACAATTCTATAAACTTTACTTTTAAAAACTTATGTACCTATTACCAGCAGTAAAATGGTTTACAAGAACAGAAAATTAGCAATTTAGCATAAATAACATTCTTCTTTGCTAGGCTTTTTCAAATGTTAAATGCCAACTTATTTTCAAGTCACTGCACTCAACAGATATTCAAATTCTTGACTGTAAAATGACCACCAGATAGGTTAGAAACATGTCTCGTAAACATAATAGAAATGTGCCTAATATGCAGACAGCAAGCTAAGCATTAACAACTAAGCATCACGTACAATGCATTCACCACATTAGCCAACAAATGCTGGCGAATGGCAGACATAGTGTCTACATTCAGCGTGTCACAGTGCTACCATCAGAGCACAGCCAACATGAGAGTTCACCTGGTTAATTGCTTGAATGTAAAAAGATGCAAAGAAGTCGGTGAATTGTGAACTAAGACCAGTAAGCTAACAGCTTGAGTTAACTGACAGCCATAGTCTTAATTTATATCAGGGGTCTCATACTCGCAGCCCATTATTTGCGGCCCATGACATTATCTGAAATTCTGGTATAAAAGTAAGCCTTTTTATACATTTTACAGCATTTTTCTTCTAGCAACCCAGCGAAACTACAATTTTTCTCATTTGCATTCACTTTGGCATCCAAGGTGGAGAAAATCTGAAGTTCTGAACTATACTGTAAATATAACTATATTATACATTTGTCATTTGTATTAATTACTGCATTCTGTTGACTCTAAAAACAATGTGATGTGGCTCACACCCCCAAATGAGTTTGAGACTCCTGATTTATACTAATAATTAAATAGTGTCTAAATTTACCACTGTAATTTATTACTACACAGCCAGGAAGCCGATACTCATTTTATCATCCCATGGAGAGTAGAAGACCGAGTCAACCTGGATGGCTGGTTACCTACTGTAATGGTTTACCAGCATGCAGACAGAAAACAATCGGTGCCAACTGGGCTGGAAGTAGAGTAACTTCATTGATCCAACACAATGCCTTACTGCTATGCATGCCACGGAACTCAAAGCACTAACAGAGTTGTAGTCGATGTACAGCGCTGTAATGAATGAGACTTACGCAGTCTGATAGGTATGCTGTTGCATATCGCGCACATCTGTCACTCGCTTCCCATAGCTACAACAAAGCGCAATGTACTCAGTAGAGTTCTTCTGACAATGCATAATGAAGGAATTTTAATCCGTAAACACTAAACACTTGTTCTCTGCAGCAGTTTTACAGCTACATACTGACAACATCACTATTACTTGTCATTCATAAACCGAACAGTTTTTTTTATCTCCGCCAAGTGAACGTAGTGAACATTGGAGGAGATTAAGAGATTGGTCCTGTCCGTCGTGTGTACACGATGACTCATCATCTCCAGATGTCATACACAACCGGCAGGAATGGTGGCACCTCCTGTGAAAACTTCTACATTTTACAGTAGTAATGTTTAAATTACTTCACTTGGCGGAGATATGCACTCTCACGAGCACCTTCTAGTTACATATGTTAATAAACCAACAACTATCTCAAATACACTGTGAAAATAACTCGTCTATAATACAGGACCTAGCATTGTTTTTTCCAATCACATTCTCCGGAGAAAGTGCTTAGCATTTCACAAATGCCTGTCACTGTACAATGTACATACTTATTACTGTGTTGTTAGTTACATGACTTTAACCAAAAATTTAACGATCATTATTTTTCTAATCACGAAAATGATTGGATCATGCAAGCAATCATAAATTTCCACAGCTCTAGTATTGTGTAATGTAGTGAGTAGTTGCCGATACCCTCGCACGGTGTCGAAGTAGCTGATGACAAAAGGATGAACGAGTAGCACTTCGTCACGACACAAAGTCATAATGAAACTGGACTGCAATGCTTGACGCCACATGTCATTTAGAGCACCTGTGGTCTGGATGTGCTGATGACATAGCAACAGGCTCACTACACGAAACACAGATATACAGCCACATACAGAGACACACAGACACATAGACAGACATGCAGAGACAGATGCAAGTCATTTAAAGCACCTGGGGCTGTATGCATAACAACGTCGTAACTTTACTTCCAAACTAAAATCGAATTACGCTGGACATAGTGCTAAGTCAGTATGCATAATGACGACATGGCACTAGTCAGACGCGTACGTCCGAACTAACTCTAGTTGCTCCAGCGACCTGTCGTAAATATTTAGTCGGTCGTTGTCAATGTAAACTATGCAAGCTATGGAGTCTGTAATCATGTCATACGTCGTAAAGGACTTCTGGTAAATCAATTACACTATTGAAACTAATTGCAGTATCAAGAATAAAACTTTTCGCGTTCGATAAATTTCATTTTTTCGCATCGCACATTCTTACTTAGCCCATGGAGCTGTAACTAGGCTCGAGTACGCCCGAGACTGCAGCAGACGACAAGTCAGGCCATATCTATTTTTAGCTGCAGGCCAGTTGAGACAGAGTGCGTCAAGCCAGGAAATTCCAGAGTTAAACCACCCAACGTCAACTACGTTGGTAGTAGTTAGTCGCTCGCTACGACAGCATTTTGCATGCCGTCGAACGCAACTTTCGTGTTTGGAAGTAGTTAGTCACGACGTAGACCTTACGTCCAAACTAATCTATGACGTTGTTATGCATACCGCACCTGCAGACTGGACATAACTTGATGACATATGTTAGCATTAGGCTCACTAGACATACAGATAAACAGTCATGTACAGAGACATGTGTGTACAGAAATAAACGGAGTAAGACAGACTTGGTAAAGCATAGAATAGCCATGCCATATATCTTACCTAATTTTATCACAAAAGTCACATTAGATTCAAATTATGACAGAAATTTGCTCAAATGACTTAGCAAAAGCATTGAGACGTTTTGTTTTTGTCCTGAAAATGCAAAAAAAGTTTTAAAATGTTGTTTTTGACTGGTTCAGTGACAACTTTATTACCAGTCTCAAAAACACACAAGATAACTAGACTCCGTTACTGGACTGGTCAATTCTGACTTAGTCATGTTTTACACAAATTAATGACATAAGAACATATACTAACCAATAACCCATCTTTCCATCACATCAGTTGATAAGTATTCACACTGAATCTGTAATGAACAAAAAAACATCAACACCATCTATCGTTAATCATTTTATAATAATGTACAGTTAACTATTTCAAAAACGTATCTACCACCAGCTCTACATATAACTGATAATCTTGAGACAGAAAGACTGCTGATGTAAGAGAATAAATAGACAGAAGCATACACAGTCGGTGTGAGCGACCATCATAATCTTGCTGGAGTCGGACAACAGACTCAACAGTTGGCTGGCACGCCAGTCCTCGGCCTTGGCAGCACGCTGCTGGTATACACTCTGTATTGACGAGACTGCCTGTACCAGACACTACAGCACACACACAGACAGACTCAGAGACACACAGAGAGGCAAATACAGACAGAGTATATAGATAACAGCTTCCACTACCAGTAGACAGTGTTATGTTAGTCACTGCAGCTCACATTCATCAGTCCATCAGCTAGACAACCAGAGGTCGATTTAGGTATACTTGGCTAAACAGGGACCCCCACGGATCACAGAATGTTAGAAAGCCTTTTCTTGCCTGTGAGGACCTGCTTAAGACATGCAGCAAAATTGAATTCAAAAAGCTGCATCTCAAATCAGCAAATCAGTAGCAAAACTATGTACAGTTGTAATGCTGAACTCACAGAAGGAAAATATATGTGAGGATCAAGCATTTTGACTGATCACGGTTCAACTGAGTTCTGGCCTTAGATTAGCAATGACATACTCTTGGAGTCTTATCTGAACAGCATCAGCAGCAGTAATATTGGTATCATTAGTACTATCATAAACATCAGCAAACGTGTTTAGTAGTAGCAGCATAAGTGTGTACAGTTGTAACGTCGCTGAATGCATTATGATTTTGTAAGTTAATGTCAGGGCCTAATCTTTGATCTGACTCGGTTTAAATCCGACCCTGTAGACAACACTCAGTAGAGACTAATAATAACAACACAGATGACAATGTTTATTGTGCTGTCATCATGGCACAACTACTGAGAGAGTAGATACCTTTGCGTGGGGAATGAATTCTTCCGAGAGCTTCTTGACAGGAGGTTCAAAGTCGACTATCATCTGACCAAGCCGTGGAAACATTTCTTCACTAATCAACCACCAACACATAATCACAGTCAACAACTCGACCAGCTCAGCACAGATTAGGAATTCAAATTTCACAGACTTACATTTTTTCCAATAATTCATAAATTTTTAATAATTTTAGAAGTTGTGGTTACTGGTGATATGCAAAAAAATAAATTATAATAAATTCACTTTAATTCATAAACATAGACAAACTTTCAAACGGCAAATCAGCAACTGCAAAGAAAATGACAACTGGTGTGTCATCGTCATATAAACATTTCATCTTAACCTGCAACTAGCCAATCACTGTTCTTACCAGCAATAACAACCACACTACCTCTGCAACTATTGCACATAAAACTATACATGAGTTATACATTGACATACTGTACCACAATAGCAACAACAATTTGTAACAAGACTGCATATCAAATAACCATCCCCATCTATTCACTCACACATGATGCATTACCATAATCATTCTAGAACTACTAAACGATGTCATACAAATTCATGATCAGAAAGGCACCTATAATATACAGTAGTGAGTGAGATGCATTACTTCTTGCCATTCTGCAGCTCATAGGCAAAGTTAAAAAGACCCAGAACTGCCTTGCGATCTTCGACTCGTGACACAATTATCATGATGCAGAAATAGGTCACGATGAGGTCAAGATAGCCACGAGTCAGATCAAAGTTCATTTTCTGCAATTGAAAAGCCACATAAAGACGAACTTGTATCGAATAGCAAATGCCCAATGAAGCCTGATAATCAGTGTGTGCTGTACAATGACAGCCAAAATTCAGCAGCCAACCATGCAGATGAATGTTTGCTTGATGTCATATTCACTAATCCTATAGCCTGAATCTACTGTGAACATTCATTTTTCTGTAACTTCACAAAAATATGAATTAAATTTAATTAAATTGTGCCAGTATATGATGCATGCAGGAAGAGGGAAGAGATGACAGCAAAAAGATTTCCAGCTGAAATGTCTACCGAGTGTCGAGCTTTGCAACTGAATATTAAATGTTGTTACAATTCATTGGAATCTGACAAAAAATACAGAGTTTTCATTAATGGGCAAAATAGCATGCCACAACAGTGAACCAATTAGCGTAGATCCAAAGAACTGCGACTAAGCAGCATGTAGTAGATATGTTATGACACAGCCCAGTGTCACTGAAACACAGACCAATGCACATGGCACCAGCCAGACAATTGATGGCAATATTCATTGCATTTCAGATAATTGGAACCCAGTTTCACCGTTTCTTGCACATACTTGAGCAATGTAGCTGGTCATAAGAAACAGAACAGTCTATCAATCAATAGATAAAGCAATCAACCAGCCAATGAATATATTAACAGCGAATCAAAGTGGTCTGGTATTGGGTGTGTAGGGTTTAACATCCCGCCCGACACAGTATAAGTCATTTCGGGGATGGCCTTTACAGACAGAATGCACACAACACATAACAGAACAGTAATTTTAACCTTTACAGAAACACAAAACACCAGCTTAACCTAAAATTGTAAGAACCATTATATGCATGTATATATAACTAACAATAACGGTAGTTCTAATAATCTTCCCTGTTATCCTTCAGACAGTCATTAATTTCAGAATGCTGTCTACCAGTATTGGAGAACAGGGGCCAAAGCGGTCAGGTACTCACAATATCAAAGTTGACCTGAGATGCATCAATTGTTGTCAGCAGATCAGTGACATGATCCTACACAGCAAAGCACATTCAACAACAATAACAACTGCAACTATAACAGCTAAACATCATCATCATCATCAACAGCAGCAGCAGCAGCATCTCCAAGTTATTACATGCACTGCAGAGAGCACCATTAGACAATAAGCTGTTACTGACTGGGTCAACGCAACAGATCAGCAACTGAACAACTGCAAAATAGTACTTCTAATGAGTCCAAGCAGCTGTGGAAAAATATATAAAAATTTAGGCATAATTGCTTGCATCACTGCCATCTAGTACCAAAGTACATGCTGTCGTCTGTCTGTCACTGTGAAGCACAAGTTGGGACTGTTTTGGCGCGGCCCTGTGTGCAACCGACAAACCTTGAAATCCAAGATGTCAACGAACGTGAAGTAGTACAGCGACAGAGACTTGATGATGTCGGTTTTGATCGCTGACACTGCTGACACCTGAGCCTAAACGCAAACAGAGAGACTGTCAGACAGACAGAGACACAGACAGATACACGCAGACACAGCAACACACACAAACACACCCTCTTACAGTACATAGTCACAAAACATGTTCTTAAATGTAAATAAACTGTTCCACTTTTTTGCATCGCCCTAAAATTTACTGTCAATGCCTAAAACAGATGGTAAATGGGCAAACGGCCACACATCACATTGACACTCAGTGCCAACCGACATCAACCCTTGCTGCAAATTTCCTGTACTTTCCATGTGGAAGAATATGAAAATTGGCAAAAGTGCCTAATTTGAATTATCATATACAGCAACATGAGCAGCATATCAATGACTAGACTTACACTGGAACTTTTTGTGTCCATCAGAGGAAACTTCCTCACAATTGCTTTGATGGTTGGTTCAAGAGCTTTGTCAGAGAAGAAATGGGGCTTTGAGTCCGGGTTTCCAAGCATCTAAACACAGACATGCATTGATGCAAACAAACAGAGGACAACAGACACATTCATACAAACAAACAAACACTTTTCACAACAATCAGTAGACTGGAATTGTCCTTAACAAACAACATTGTAGAAAACTGCACAATTTTTCATTTCACTTCTGTTAATTCAGACTTTTAACAATATTACGATGGGTCACTGTAATCATGCTGATATACAAGAGGATGCTGCCATCATCATCTTTATCATTTATCATCACCATTATTGTGATTAGTAGCAAAAACAGTATTTGCATTCCTAATATGATGTATGGTCAACATATTACTTACCGTAACCTTGATTCCAAGACAGCATTGTAAAACACAGCCAGTCAATATAACATTTTGCTAACGACAATTTACAACAGTATTATATCAAACATCAAACAAGTACTGATATCGGAAAGCAAGCATAAGTCAGCAGCCATCAAGCAACAATCATGTAGCATAATGTACAATTCTCAAGCACAATGAATAAATACAATTTAAACAAAATGTAAAAATATTAAATTATCAGTCAACAGTTAGCAACGCTGTCTATTATTATAATGTGCTAAAACTGAGGAAAAATAATTAGTTTTCACGCGCGATAGCAGAATGCCGCGTCTTAGCCATGGCCTGGGCATCTGTCTGTCTGTGACACTGCTGTATTGTGTCAAAACAGTGCAAGCTAGGATCATAAAATCTTCACTACGGGCTGCTGCAAGGTCTCTAGTTTATTGTGACAAAATTTTGTGCTCCTGGGTGCCAGGGTTACCCTCGAATGAGAATGTCAAAGAAAGGTACCCCCTAAAAAAATGCTATTTTGCCGTTATTGGCACATATAGAGTGAAAACGGCTGCAGATAGATACAGACATGCTGCTTATCATAACAAGCACTGGTGACACTCGTGCGTAAAAATCATGTGGCAATTACCCATATCATGCAAACCAACAGATGTAACAATAACAACAGCAAAATAACGCAACATAAATGCTAAAAAATAAGGCAAAATCTACTGCGGTGACAAATGCAGCAGAATACACTAATGCGGCGGTAAACAACTTATCCATAAGTTGTGTCATGATTTTCCTGGTTATTCCAAACACCATGTTGACCGTTATAAAATTCGAAAAAAATCGGCATTTTTTAATTCTTAAAATTTGTATAATGCAAATTCTCAAACTATGCTGGTGCTTTCATCCACTTACCAGCACCACCACTAACTCAGGTTTACTAAGCCGAAAACCAAACTACAAACAATTTGTAAAGCGCCAGTAACAGGCCTAATGTCACAAAACCTAAACTGTGAATTAGAAATGCTGAGTTGGCACTCAAACGTCCTAGGTGCGGTAAGCTGAGATGAAGCATTGTTTAAGCCTAAATTTAAAAGTGCTCAAAGTACCAGCTGTTTTTAGTAGTGTTGTGCGATACCTTCAATACCTCGATAAGTATCGTGAGTACCAACGTTTCAATACCAGTATCGAAGAGGTCTCGATATATGTGTTGATACGTGTTTTGTCAAAAAAAATGCATCTCTAGTTCAGTGTGGCATTTTGTCAACTTTCGTGATCTAACCACAGTGTGACTGATAGACATTCAATGCACACACAGCGTGCGCTATAGACCTACGCTGGCCGCTGATGATAAAGTTTGTTTGCACTGTCTATCACGCGTTGTTTACGTATTTAGATTATACTATTTCTTGCAAAGGTGTTGCAGTATTGCAAAATGACCAACATTGATCGTAATTACATTGAATCACTGGAGTGAATGTGAGTGCTGCACTGAAACTGTTTTGAGTTTGACATCTTTGAAGCTGATCAGTGTGGAAATCATCCAAGAAAACAGATTTGTTGTAAAAACGTCGCAAAATAACTGAGGACTAACGTTAGCTCAATTCAGAGATGATCATTTCCACTGTCAGACATATAGGCCTAGTAAATATATATTTTTTAAGTGATGGTGGGGCCCCCAAATGTCACGGGGCCCCGGAAAACCCCCTCCCCACTCCGACAGGCCTGAAGACTAACGCTTCTGGTATCGCGATAGTATCGCGATACTCGATACCCGAGATGGTATCGTTATTGTGGCTCCCATTTCAGGTTTTTTGTAGTACTTGCAGAGAATTCGTTCCAGAAAATAGGAGCAGCAACAGAAACGAACAAGCTTCTTCTTCTTCTTCTTTTCCAGTAATGTACGGATCCTCTTGCGAATAATGTCGTACATGGATTTGCATTACTACCAGTAGAAGTAAAATTCTCGTAGGCTGAACATGTCAATGTCATCAGACGGCGACATGTAGGGTATATTGGCTTCACGTGAAGTGCGACAGAGAACTGCAGGACCAACAGAGAGGGAAAAAAGAAAGAGGGAGAATCGGCTGAAGTCGTAATACATCACTGATTGTAATAGTGTGCTATGATTAGTGCCGCTATAACATAATCTACCAGTTAGCGCAGTGATATTAAGTACACACCAATGTGCAGTTTGGATAGTGACATTTATCGCCGCATTAGTGTACAATGCCCGCTTTGTGCAGCAACATCTGTCGCTACAATAGCACCGTGCAAAAAAACATCAAATTACTATATTAATACTATTTTACTCAACATTGATGCTGTCCCAAAGATGAAGTTCACAATAGTTTTCATTCACAAGATTTCTTCATTTCTGACATTTCCTTCTGACTTTTGGCCAATGCTCTGCCTGCTTCCTACCAGCTGTCAAACTCCCCACAATTTCCAGGTTTTGCGGGCAGGTGGTCACTGGTCACCCTGAATACCCCAAGCAAAGTTAAGTCGTCTTGCCACTGTACCTTTTTGATGTTATAGATGCGAGTTAGCATGCCAACGGCTCGGTGGTTGAGAATCGTTAGCTTCTCAGCCAGTTTATGCTGAGCTGGAATCAGCGAACGACTCATATTCGTTTCTCTTCGGTGCTTATCCAAAAGCTGAATTCCGCAGACAAATCACTGGTTTAAAATGTAAACGATAAATTATAATTCACAAACAAGGAAGGAAGGAATACACAATAATATCGACGGGCAACAAGGAAGCACTTGCTAAGCAGTATAGACTAGAGATGGGTTAATTTCAATTTCATAACGATATCAGTAGTCGATATGGGTACCAAAGATGATAGAGCGTAGCGAGCTCTATATAATCTTTGTGGGTACGATAATTAACCAAATTAGCTGACATGGTTATAGTTATAAATTTTTACTGGTAACGTTTTACGTTTTACAGCATGTAAATAATGTAGGCTAATAATGGTACCGAGACTGTGATAGAAAACTAAGAAGTGAGAACGGATCGATGTATTACCGTATACCGTTGCGAGGGTGTAACTGCCTAACAACCGCAGAACACAGCAGTCTTCGCGGAATGCCGCAATATTTACATTAATTGTAGTATGCTAGTATTTTTGATAAGCACGGCTTTATCTGGCCAGCATTGCGAGCTTAAATTATGGGCCCATGTGGTCGACAATTAATTTAACCCCTAATTTTAGAGGGTTGATTTTGGTCCCAGCTTGTTCCCAGAAACTATGGGGTAAATCAATCTGTTTCATTCATCATGTTGTCAAGAAATAGCCTCCATTTCCTATAACGGAGTACCAACGTGCTGCTGCTGTGCCATTTCATGTTATCGTTTGCTAATCGTATCAAAATTTAAATTTGAAACTGTAGATTGACACATCACTATCTGTATGTTTTGTAAACAAGACGGAGGGCAAAGGTCATGTAGTGACATTTTCTGTTTCTTTTCTTACTCATAGCATTTAATCATGAGATCGTTCGCTGAAGTAATATTTCTGTTGTATTTCGTGTCGCATATTTTTATAACAACCTTATTTGATTCACAGTTTTTATTGCCAAAGTGGCTATACCCCTCTGTGGTAAGTTTTCTATCTATTATGTGCCTATCTCAATTCTTTAGTGATCTGTGGGATATCTGTGAGAGGTGTCAAGCTTACTTCGTGCTTGAGGAATTCCTTAAAGCTGTACCCTGGTATTTGCCCAACCCACATTTTTTTCTGTAGCCGAAAAGCTATGGCCGCTACGTGCACCAAATTTTGGCCATTTGTGGGGATGGGGAGATCGAGGGCTGGTTTGACGCCTCATATCCACAATTAGAAGAGCTGGGGCTCTGAAATTTTTTCCCACAGGGTCTCCGAGGGGACGTGTTCCGTCACAATTTTAGCTGCCTCGATTGAATGGGGGATGAGAGGTGAATGTTAAGTAATTCCCCAATTTTAGGGGGTTGATTTCTCAGAAACTATCATCATCATCATCGACAACCGTGGGCTCAATGCCCGTTGGTGTCTGACGCCATTGTTACTATCGCTGCCCACCGCTGCCTATCTAGGGCAGCGTGGCTTAACTCCTGCAGGGTTGTCCCACACC
>Ga0209367_1008144_pt1 | contig 14349 bp, 6 predicted proteins | sample WorMetLIZISLAND2_FD_187412 | JGI IMG/M metagenome (GOLD analysis project Ga0209367, IMG submission 187412) | Marine gutless worms symbiont microbial communities from Max Planck institute for Marine Microbiology, Germany - Olavius geniculatus... ... | reverse complement strand
CCCGGCCCACCATGGCAGAGGCGGTACAGTGGGTGGAGGTGGGAGCTGTGCCGCAGACACAGATGTAAGTAAGCAGAGTTATGTAGGACGAGATGAGACCATGGTAGGTTCGAGCAAAGTCGTGGTAGGTCACACATTTCACATAGCATTAGGCAGCCTCATCAAAACAAACTAACACACTAAATAGTACCTAAAAAACTAACAACATAAAAATACTCCGCGTAACAGACTAGATGCAAACAGCTTTATTTTAGTAAAACTTCACCAGCAAACAAAAACTGCCCAAGTCTTTTTGAAAAGTCCAATAAAAATTTAGGGACTGGGCCTTTCTAGAGATGAATAGCAAATGGAAACACAGAAATTTGTGCTTATTAAAGTATAGTCTGCTATTCATTCCTCGGTAAAAGAAAGACCACTGAATCTGTTTTCCACATCACAGTTTACAACAAAACCATCTCCAGTCTCCTCAGCCAGTTGCTGTGCATCTTGCAGTTCAGAATTAGGTTCACCACTCACATCTGTAGCAGCAGCACCTTTGCTCTTCTTACTCCGCTTGCCTCTCTTCTTGGGCTGAACACCAACCAATTCGAGACGTTCTTCCGGCACACCGGAAAGAACAATGCTCAACAGCTGGAAGTAACAAGCCGAGATCGCCGACGAAGTTCCACCAAGTAGCTCGGTGATGTACATGCCTGGGTTACTGCGGCTGTGAAGTTCCCGTGTGAGATTGTACAGAACGGTTCCACTGAAGATATTAGCTGGGTCATGTACAGTCAGACCCAGCAAACTGGCAATGCAAGCGGCGGACATAAAGCAGGTCTGAAACTCGGCAAATGCATACACGGCTGCTGCGTTGAACAACAGTGCATGGTTGTGGTGAGGCGGTGAATCAAACCGTGCCAGTTTCTCCTTTGCTTTTTCAATCTCATGCTTGAGGCTGTCCACAGATTGGGCTAACGCGCCATCATTCAGTTCATCTACTTGGACACTAATGTCCAAACCTCCAGCCAAAGACTGGATGATGTGGACAAATAAGTCTGCATCGTCGTCATTTGCTACTGCAGCGAGATCGGAAATAACTGATTTTGCTGCATTACTCTTTTGTGTCTGCATCAACCAAGATGAGCATCGCACAGCATCCTCAACTGATTTGGACTGAGGAGCAACAAGACAGTACAGGTCCAAAGCACCCAGCTTCATGAAGCACAGTAATATGGCATGGACGTACAAATTCGAGGTTTTGGCATTCGCATGGTGGACCCAGTATCGTAAAACGGCAACCAGAAACTGCATGTCTGGTATCAGCAGGTCAAACACACAGTCCAATGACGTGTCCAGAGCTTCGAGCAAGAAAAGAAACCGTTGCCGTCGGTCGACTTCGCTGACTTCCGTCAGGTGTGGTACCGGATTACCGTTCAGCTGCGTTATAGGTTCAATGGAACACATCTTCAGAGATTTACAGTCACGATCGTACTCATTCACACAACAAGCAGCAGGATTGGTCACTGAAAGTGCGATCCCATAAGCAATCTGGCGCAATTTCTGTGAACATCTGTACGAACTGACTTCGGAGGATAACTCAATCTGGGTCAGCAGCAGAAGGCGCCGACTAGCCAGGATATTCAGCACTGCAGTTGGTACGATGCCATGACAAACACCAATTTTAAACCAGTCAGGAAGGTCGCAATCACCAATCATTCTGCCAACACTTTTAGTGTGTTTTTGATCCATGTCAAAATACTCGTGCAAATCTGACATCAGCTCAGAGTAAAACTCAACAGATAATTCTATAAGTGACTGCACGCTTTTTCGACAATCCTGTGGAACCTTTGACAATATTGCTGCAACTGCATCTGTAACTGACGCAACAGTCTGCAGCCAGGCAACAAGGCCTGCAATCTTGCACTCCCGATAACTGGACTTGAAGCGACTATGAGATTTGGGAAGTTTGAGATGCGAAATAAAACTGTCAAATTTTCTTCTATTGACAATGTCATTTCCCAGCAACGTCGCAAACAGCACAACATGAAAGTGGTGGTCGACATGAAGATACTTCATGAATTTCTGGCAGTAGAAAATCTGAGACTGCAAATATCGATAAACGACTTCCGAATGCTGCTTGGAATGTCCGTGGTGAAGTTTGGTGCGCAAGTTCAGATAGTCCAATAAGACAACTCCGGCCGGTATGTCGTAGATGAAGAAGTCGCTGTCGTTTGTTAACACCGGACAGTTCCAGTGTCGGGCAAGAGCAGCGATTTGACGATCAGCCTCAAATTCACACGTCACATATTCCACACCCAATCTTCTCAGTACATGCACAAAACAAGCGTGGGTTAGAATTGGAAGAATCTTGGCACGATGACCATGCGCCACTATATTTGTCATGTGCATCCTTTCTCGAGCCCGTGCCAGCGATGTCTGAAACTTACTTCCATCAGTGGCATAAGCTCCATCAAGAACAACATAAGGAACAACACCACACAATTGCAGAGCGGCAAAAAACGTCTCGCAACATTTGGCAAACTGGTCGTAATCTCCTCCATATTCACAAGGCACTTGGAAGTAGTAGTAGAGGAAGTGGTACAGATTGTTTCCATCAATGACAATCTTCGTATCGTGCAATTGGAAGTCAGTTAGCAGTTCAGGATGAGTGTCAACGAATGTCGTCAGTCCACGAATACCCATCTTGCTAAAACACAGAATCAATCAATCGACCAATAAATCAAAACAGGTAGACATGTATGATCGGTCATGCATATTAGTTAAGCGATGAGTTAATTTAGTTATAAAATATATCTCTAGATTGAGAGTAAATCAAAATCAAGGCTGTGTGTAAAAATACAAGAATATCATTAATAAAATCAGAGACAGAGTCAAAACCGGATAAAACTTGGGAGTGACTAGTGTCAGAGACAGTACATCATAGACCTCTTACCAGGGGAAGGGAGGAGTATGCAAACACGCGGCGGGCGTCGCTTGAATTGATGGCCAGCAGAGAACAAGGAAATCGTCACACAGTGCACCACTGAAGTACCAGTGCTCAACTTACAAGGAAAAAGTGTCTGCGTCTAATTAGTGATGCGTGGATTCGAATATCGAAGGGCTGAAAAACGACTACGAATTTGAACTTGAAATTCAAAGTTCGCAAATCCGAACTTCGTTTAACAATCCTAGTTACAACTACTGCAGCCATGTCGATAATGACGACAAATCAACTTCTACTGTTGCTGGTGCTGAAACAACAACAACAACAACAACGAGTGTCGATGACGAAGATGCTAGATGACAAAGATAAGACTAGGCCCTACTGCTACCTCTGCTACCACAACTACTACTTGAATTGATACAAGCATAGAAAAGATAGACACTCATCATATCGAAGCAAGAAAGCATGTAGGACATCCAGCAGATAAGTATGCAGAGATTCTCTTGGCCTAATGTGTATAAATTTAATAGTATATAGAGCCTAATGCAAATTCGCATGTTTTGGATAGGCCTAGGTATATTTGCATAAAAACGTAAGATTCGTGCACAGTCCAGCTTTTTTCCTTTTCGCTGTTTTGTAAAATTGCAAATTGTCATGTAGTTGTAGCAAAATTGTTAGCGAACAAAGAGAAGATGGCTAAAACAAAACGACACGATTGCCCTACGCCTACATGTTATTACGATGCAATCTGTGAACTTTGCTGCAAATTTTCTTACATACTTATAGACATAGCAGTACACTTGCTGCTGAGCTATTTTGTTCAGAATGTTTTATTGTTTTACGCAAAATGTAAACAATCTGAGATATTTTGAACGTTTTTGGGCATTTTAGATGTACTGCAGCTTTTGCTAGTGATCGAACGCATATACTTTTACTTACTTATTATTGTCTAGTATGGGTGGTTGGCAGTGTTTACAAAACGAAAAGGTTAATTCGGATAGGCCGTCGCGCCAGCGGCCCACGTACTGAATGGGTTGAGGTCTATGTACTAGGGTTGTTAAACTAAGTTCGGATTTGCAAACTTCAAATTTCAAGTTCGAATTCGCATTCGTTTTTCATTTTCAGCCCTTCAATATTCGAATCCAAGCATCACTAATTAGACACAGACGGTTTTGCCTTGAAAGTGGAGCGCTGTAACTTCAGCGGTGCACTGTGTGATGATTTCTTTGTTCTCTGCCAGCCGTCAATTCAAGCGACGCTCGCCGCGTGTTTGCGTACCCCCCTACCCCCTCTGCATACCGCCGCGGCGTTCAATTACTTTCCGTCTTGTACTGCGCTCCTGGTGTGTTGTATACTGATGCAAGCTATCAAAGTGACAAATTTTGGTGGCTTAGACATCAATCGACGGCAATAGAACGCAAAAGACATGGCTTGACGTCCTGGCTGATTGCACTGTTGACAGACTGCTTCCCGGTGTGTGGCATGCATGCTGTGACCTTCATCTCGCCCCACAGTGCAGACATCAAACGCAAATTGCTTAAGCTTCTCCACAAATATATAGACAAAGTTCGAATTTAATTCGAATTTTAGCGGTCGAAATTCGAATTTGGAAAAAACGAATTTAACATTCCTGCATGTACATACACTCCATTAGCAACATATTAACAGCGCTATGTTAAGTACGCAGCCTAGAGAGCCGACAGCAGCAGCCACCAGCATTAGACATAGATTAGAAAGGTGGCGCCAGTGTTTACGATTAATGTTTACCTTATGATAGATTAGGCTTTAAGACTAGAATTGGGGTTAGGATTAGTGTTAGAGTTATGGTCATGGTTAGTTATTGCAGCTTATTCAGTTTTGTTAGCTATTAAATTTTTAGCATGCAAATTTAGGGTTATTTCATACAATTAGCCACAGATGTAGACCCAAATTAAGGTTGCCAAATTGGTTATGAATTCGAATCTAGTGCTGCCAGGCTTGACTAGCCGACTTGTATGAAGGCGTGATACCTAGGCATTGTACCTTGCTAAGGTTGATCTCATCAGTGGCTAGCTGCCGTGAGGGCGTCCGTCTGCGGCAGTATGATGGGTTCTCATACTGCCAACCCATCATACTGCCTGCCGTAGGCAGTATCTTACGACAGTGTACGGTCGACTGTCGGCCCTCTAGTACGCAGCCTAGAGAACCGACTGTCAGCTCTCTAGGCACGGCGTTTAGTAATTGACAATTTATACCGATATCTGTTGACATTCGTTAAATTATAAACGTCACAATGCACATAGTTCAGCAACAGCTTTACTTTTATTTCTCTTATGTTTACAAATCAACATAACAAAGATTAAATATACCATAGATTAAAATAATAAGAATAAAAAAGAGCAAACAGACGCAGGCATACCTGCGCCTCAAAAGTAGTTATTACATTCTCGTTCTCGGGATTGAGAAATTTGTAATTCCGGGATCTCGTTTCTGGATTAGGGTTTTAAAATAATTGCGACGAGAACAAGGACACAACGTGTCACATGCAGCTTTTTGTCCTCGAGGGCCGAGGCGCCTCGAGAACGAGGACAAGTCCTCGAGAACACATCACTGATCTATGGACTAGTAGAATAAATGAAAGAATAGCAAAATGTCATTTTCTAATAAATGCATAACAACGCAACAAATATTTTAAAGAAGATGTGAGATCAACAGTGTGGCATCGTAGACATTAGCATACCAAAAAGCGTTATGGCTTGCAGTTGCGAACTCACACTCTCTTACTTACTTAGTTCCTACTGTGAGATCAACCAAGAAGTTAATCGACGCGTTTCGGTCATATCAGATACGAGAAGAAGAAGTAGATATTTTATGTGATGTTGTTTATCGAACGATAATAAAGTGTTTTTAAAAATTTAACATGTAAATCTTGATTGTATTGTAGTGGCTTATCGAATCATCACTTTTGTTTTTAGAGCTGTGTATTTCGATCATGTCTTTGGAGGATCCTTTTTTCTCTGTCAAAGAGTATGTCCATTGCATTCCGTCTACTAACAGTATCAGTGGCTGCGTACAGAGCCGCTTCATTAGGCAGCTCATTGGTCATGGCTGACGTATTGTCTTTGTTGCTTATATAGTGCAAGCGGTGGTCACCTTGTTAGTTACATTAATGAGGATTAATGTAGACTAGAATCATCTGGCAGATGACACAGTTGATGCTTCTTCATGTGAAGCATTCCGGAGTCAACTAGCCAAGATCAAGTCCTGCCCGTAGGTCCGCCGGGCACCTTTCCGCTGCGTTAACCCCAGTATTGGTTCTGCAGCATATTCAAGCAGAAGTTTGGTTTTGGGGATAACAGTGTTAGAGATAGAGATGGTTGTGCTAAAGAGTGTGTGCAGTGTGATTGGTGCACACAGCCGTTATCTGCAGGCGGCCGCCAGCGTGTGACGTGCGTGCACGGCGAGATGAAAGGCACAGCACGCAGCACGCACGCCGCTGCACGCCGGGAAGCAGTTAACAGTGAGAACAGCCAGGAATACTGCTATGTAATAACCAGTGATTACTGGGAAGTACAAATGACCATTGCTGCGTGCGGGCATCAGCATTAAATGGCATTACTGTGAGATTCAGCTTCTCACTGTGCTGCCGTACACGATACGGATGGCCGGTCAAGGCCAGCAGCACATAATGCGGATGGCCGTAGTAACCTGCTGTGTGCACTGATCGCACAGTTCGCACTTTTTAGTGACTGACTAACTGTAATTGTGATCATTCTGAGCATGATAACTCAATAGATACTAGCACCGTTTGATGTACAGTAACGTCATTAATAGTTCTCTGTTTATTTGTTTACATATTTCAGTGAGGTGCAGAAGACGACGGAGGCAGCTAAAGCTCTGTATCACCGTTGGAGTGAGCTCGCTAACGACCAGCGTGGAGGTAACAAAGAAGAGTTTGATTGGACGACCAACGAACTGAGGAACAGTTTGCGCAGTATTGAGTGGGACTTGGAAGATCTCGAGGAAACAATTAATATCTTTTCAGTCAGTAATGATATGTTAAAATGCAAACATTTATCAACGTGTAACTGAATGTGATGGAATTATAAATATTCGTTTATTTTGCTTTGATATCTGTTTAATTGTATCATTTGATGATGCAGTGCTTTTGATTTGAACTTTTTTTTGACATGGCTCGCTACAAATGCAGATTACTTGTTGCTTACGTAATAGCAGGCAGTATTTACAGCTGTTGTAATGGCATTTTCGCATTTGGTGTAACATGTTTTTTAAAAAAATGATGAAAATAGAGCTGGTTACATGTCCATTTCAATCTTCATTAATTTTAGTTGTTGGCTTACACTGAACTTAAAAGGTTTGGTATTGCATCACATTTACAATGTTCTAGTTCTGGCTGTTTAGCACTTTTTTGTTTTTCCTCAACATGTAGATCACGTATTGTCGAAAAGAACCCGAAAAAGTTTAAAATTGATGCCAGTGAAGTTGCAGAACGACAGCAGTTTATCAAACGTGCAAAAGCTTTTGTAAAGGTTTGTTATTTATTTATCAATTTTATTATTAGATTCAAATTTTTGCAACATTTTCTCTGCGTTTTTGTGGCTTAATGACAAAACATGTAACAGTTTTGTACTGTTGACATGTACCACTTTATAGTGGGATTTTTTTTTCACTTTGTGCCTTGATCAGATGCAGGAATTTCCAAAAAATATGACAAATTTATTGATATAATTATGTAGTAATGTGTGATTTGTAAACATTTTTGTGGTATATATAGCAATTACATGTACGCCTGTACATGTATGTTGAATAAGTGATAAAATGAGGTGCTGAAACTATCTAGCCAGCTTTTGCATTGTCGCAAAAGCTCAGAATTATGTTACAGTGTTATCACGTACTTGCAAAGATGTGCTAATCATCACATCATTTCCATCTATGCGAGTCTGGAAATGAGATTAAATGTGGGACAGTACATATACTCTAGGCAGACATTTTTTTATTGGCAAAATATGCGTTATGCAACGTGCTGCAATTTTTGGGATAATGCATAATCTGTTAGTCCATCCATGATGACCGCTATGTGCAGGATGTAAAAGACCGATTGGCAAATCCGTCAACGAGGCCACAGAACACAAAGGAAGAGTCCGGAGTACGACAGGTTCATTGATTTTGTTCAGTTTTTGTTTATTTTAACTATTTCCAGTCATTTCAGTGCTGTAGTTATGTCTGGTGTGTGGCATTATTTTGTGTTACTTGTAAAACTGTGCTTTGCTTCAACGATCTTGTAATGTTTTCTTTCTGGAGAATTTTCAGTGATACTCTGGCCATGACCTGCGGTAAGTCTGCTGAATCAAGTTAATTGAACAAAAATGGACTTAGCAAAAATGCAAAACTGTGAATACTGGTATTAACTGCTAGTGTGGCATGTATGACCAAGGTGTAGGAACCCGATTTTGTCGCTATGCTTCTTGCAATGTTATTTAAAAATTAGCGCAAGAAATAATGATCAATACATGTCTTAACAAGGTGCTTTTTTTAAGCTGGGCCTGTATTGTTTATGGTATTGTCTCAGTTTGTCTGTAAGTGTGAATGGTGCTTAACCGTGAACACGGGTTAAGGGCAACATGGAAAAATCATAGCCACAGAACGTCCTTGAGTTTACGATGTTCTCAAAAATGCTATTTGAATATTTATTTCATTGCAAAATGAAATACAGCACGCTAATCTGTACATGGTATTTGTTCACATATTTTGCCAGAGCATTAAAACACGGGGAAAAAGTCGGAAAAAATCATCACATAGAAAGTTGCTTGGAGTTTTCTTGAAATGTCATTGACAACAGATATGTTTGTTTTGTTATTTTATCTTCGATGTGTATGCTATTATCATAGATGTAGTAAACGTTTTTACAGCATTTGTTCTTTTTGCCTCATTTTTTTGTTTACTTTTTTACATTAAAAACATTTTTTTAACGTTTTAAAAAAATTTCTTTTAAAAATCTGTATTGAAAATTACATACCAATTTCAGAATCATTTTTGAAACAATAGAAATGATAATTGGTAGTATTTTGCTTAGGTAGTTGTATGACTACACAATTGAATTGAAATTGAGCAAAGGTCTTTTTTCCTAGTTCCAGCTATAGTGCACATACAGCATTCGACGTTAGGCAATGAACAAATTAGGGCCAACATGTTTTATTCAATGTTTTTCCACATGCTGTATTGCGGTCACATTTTGAATGATTTTTATTCATTCTGGAACTTTTTTCACCTTTATGGTTATTACCGCTGTGTGCAGTCCCTACTGCGGGGAGACAAAACTGCTCACAAGTATACTCGGCTTAACGATGAAGTCGAGTTATCAAACGAACGTTACCTAGAGGATGTTCAGTCACAGCAGCAGGTATTTAGTATAGATTATATTATTCAGTATCACGTTTAATTTTTGCGTCTGTCTTATTTTGTTGCGTCTAATGCATGATGAGCTCCACTAGCTTGATGTCATCGATCAAGTACAATTTAAGCTCACAATGCTCATGTATCGATGTCTCGATGGAACTGCTCCGCCGTACTTGATGGACAGTTGTACACTCACAGCAGAAGTCACTAGCCGTCAGCATCTGCGTTCTGCCGCTCTGCGGAAGTTGGTCGTACCGTGCTATCGATTGAACAGTTTCGGTCGTTCGCGCTTTTCTGTGGCGGGCCCGTCGACTTGGAATTTACTGCCAGACAGTCTTCGTGACCCAGAACTGAGTCTCGATACTTCCAAACGTCAGCTGAAGACATACATTTTTGCGAAATATTGATGACAAAATGTATTAAGCGCATTAGAGATCTTTTTGAGTATGCGCTATATAAATTTACAATTTACTTACTATTGTTTAGCTCTTTTTTTCTTGGATGGAACTTCAACATATTTTTGTCTGTAAATTTGTGGTTTTGATATGTATTAAAGGTGGAAAAAGTTTTTGTCAATTGTGGTTTATAATTCTCTGTTTTTTGTCAGCATACAGTCATTTGCTAAAATAACAAGCTCTGCTACTAGTGATAAAACTTGTATTGTTTGACATCATTCTCTTGTAGTTGGTTATGACATTTCAGGACGACAATTATTGCTGCTATTCATCATCATAGCGTAGCTTAAATAACAAGAAAGCCCAGCTGTCGCTAGGAAAAATGCACTACAACCTATACAGTTCCTGTTGCAGTACTGACCTCAAGGTCATGCAAGGTCGATGATTTTCATTTCATTTGAAAGACAATGTGCTGCTTGCTATTAGTGATTAATAGTAACCTGTTCTTTCTCCATTTCCGAGATAGGGCCCATCTTCTGTTGAAAAAGGCACATTTTTCCTATATCCCATTTCTATTCAACCACAAACTTGAAAATGTTACGCTTTAACAGGATCACTGAAATTTTGATATTGACGATGCTGGTTCACTCAAATCTACGGGTTTGCACCAAAGACCAGAAACGCTTGCCGTTCGTAGTAAGATTGCTGTTATTGCATTACGCGTTAACAAAAACACAGTATTATAACAGTTTAGTGATATTGTGTGATATTATTGCTTTTGTCTAGCTGATAATCAAGTCTCAGGACGACCAGTTGGAGATGATCGGCTCCAGCGTGAAAGTACTCAAAGACATGAGCCACAACATTAGCAACGAACTCGACGAACAGTCCGTGTACGTCGTCTGTTTACTTATTTATTCCCATTCATCATCAGATTATCTTTTGGACGTATAATTTCCATCTCAGTATTTGTCGGTTTGTGGTTTGGGTCGTGGGGTAATTTGGTTTCATCATCATGGACTTATGGACATGGACCATGTTCAACTTTTCTCTAACAAGATTGTCTGTCACAGTTTTAATTTTGTTTTATTGTAGATTTGGAAAGACTGTGTTTTTTGGCAGAAACTTATAAACTTATGTCTATTTCAATAGATTTTAGTATTTTTTTGTATTTGTTTATCACAACCAGTTTACCACTGTTCTACCATAATAAATGTTGCTTGAATTTTATTGCTTTCACAGAATATGAAAACCACAGCCTCAGCTGTCATACTGCATCACCTCAAAAAGTAGTAGACTAGCTTGTTCGATAGCTTTTTAAATTCTTAACATATTTTTTTAAGAAAAACTTTCACTGGTTGACTGACACAGTTTGGTGTTTGATCTTTTTTCTTTTTTTTCTTTTTCTGTCAGTGAAAGAATTCTGAAAATCTGTTGAGAATTGACAACGTTAACAACACGAGGTGGTTTACTACTGATTCTTGGGACATGGTGCCTTTTTGCCACTCGTGTGTCGTGGTCTTTATTGTGTTATTTTCATTGCGTAGAATGTTGGATGATTTTTCTCGCGAAATGGACACGACAGAAACCAAGATGGACAACGTTATGAAGAAAGTGGCCAAAGTTCTGCACATGTCCAGTGGTAAAAACAACAGTTTAAAAATGTGTTTATGTATCATTTATAAATTACTTTTAAATTGTCTTAATATTTTTGACATTGATGCATATTACACGTATATGTTTTCTGAAGTAATTACACTTTGTATGCTAACTTATACCAAAATAATAACGCACTCAACTGTACATGCTGCAGCAAAGTTTTTTCATCTTTATTACAGCATTTTTATGTGTGAGAGCTAGCATAGCTATAGCTATAGCTACGGTAATTCTGTCCGTCCGTCAGTCTGTCATGACCTGGTACCAATTCAAGCCCTGGTGAGATAGAGACTTTGGGTTATGATAGCCTAGAGTCTCTAGTATTTCGTGACAAAATTTCATGCCGCTGGGTAAAAGGGTCTCCGCAAACGAGGGGGCAAAAGAGGGGCACCCCCTTTAAAAAGGCGTTATTTTACTGTGCTATTGGCTTATCATAACAAGCACTGGTGACAAGCTTCTTAGGAATGTCAACATCGATGACCTAAGACTTGAATGACCTTGAACCCTAAAAAAATATTGGTTTTTCAGTGTTTTTGGAGACTTTTTGCTGCAAAAGAGTGAATTACGACAAAATGGATGGAGATAGACCAAGATTATTTGCGAACAGGAACTGTTATATAGGCTTTTGCACGTCTAATGAGTGTTAGCTCAAATTTCTTGTACTATAACATTTTCTCGCACTGCTTTTTCAGCCACCTGCATTTTTGTCACATTTTTTCACCAAATTGCTTGCGAAAGAGCACAAGCTAGGATCACCATTGGATCTGCATTGTTCACAGGGTGGCCATATGTTCTGCAATGTTCTGGAAATTCTTTCTTCTTTTTTCCTGGTCCTGAAAGCTTGTGGAAATCAAATTCTGTTTTGAATGTTGTGGAATTTGATGTCGGATGGTCTTGGAAATTTTTGAATCTCAGTAGTTTAGAATCGTTGCAACTTACGTTGCATTATATGAGAGATGTGTAGGAAAAATTAACATCATTGTCACTAGTAAGTAAGTATCTGAGAAATGGTGCAAGATTACTGCTGCTGCTGCTGATAATGATGATGATGTTTTTCCTGTATTGTACGTGTTGTAATTACTGCAAATTTACGTCAGAATTCTGACAGATGGTTGCAAATTTTCGACGGGAGATTAGAGGTACTCAGTATTTGATTTTTTTCCAAAATGGAGGTTTTCAGCCCCACAGGTTGAGTTTCTGGATGACTATTTCTTGGACAAGAGATGTTTTTTCCAACAGTTTTGCAGTAGCTAAAAATTTGTGGGGGGGGGGGTAATTGCCCTTCTTAATGATGATGTTTACCATGTTCTGTATGTGTTGTAGATCGGAAGCAGTGGATAGCAATAGTGGTTCTGCTAATAATCATGATCATTATTATCTTACTTTTTGTTTTCACATGAACTTATGCCTGTCAATCATTTTCTTCAACTCTGCGGTCTAACTTATTTCGAAAGGTTCTTGACTCAAACCTACAAAAACACTCATGACTGTGTCAATTTTGGGAAAATTTGTCGGGAAAAAATTGTGATGAAAACCACGGCAGAGTTGCGGAAGAACTTACGCTTCAAGCTGCTGACTCAAGATGTCCTGTGATAAATCACAGGACATTTTATAAATTGGGCTGCCCCTGACGTCTGATCTCAAAGGATTTTCTAACTTTTTCACTGTCACACAAAGGCAGGCATTACCGCCATATTGTACAGACATGTTGCAGTCTTCTGTGCCTCTTAACTGTTATAAATCATTTTTATGTGCGAGAGCTAGCATAAGTGCAGTGCATATTAGCTACAGTAATTCTGTCTTGGTATCTGTCATGACCCGGTGCCGATCCAAGCCCAGGTGAGATAAGAGACTTCGGGTATTCACCATATGATAGCTTCGAGTTTCTAGTATTTCCTGACAAAATTTCATGTTGTTGCGTGAAAGGGGTCCCCACAAACTACGGAGCAAACGAGGGACGCCCTCTAAAAAGACGTTAGGGCTATTTTACCATCTCATCTAGCTTGAAAATGGTTGCAGATAAGCACAGGCATGGTGCTTATCATAACAAGCTCTGGTGATGAGCTTCTTAGGAATGTCAACGTCGATGACCTCGAACCCTCAACATACAGAGTTTCAGTGAATTTTTTGCGATTTTGGGCTGTGACACATTTGAAGAATGAATTGTGCTGAAATGGCTAGAAATAGACCTAGACAATCTGCATTTCTGCCACTGAATGTAGATTTTAGCAGTCTTAAATTTCGACCCATTACGTTCAAGGAGGCCTGCGCACGCAGGTGTCAAAGAGGGGTACTTCCCTTAAAAGTGGTTATTTTTCCGCTATTGTTTTGTAGCATGTAAACGGTTGCAGATAGGCATTAGGCACAGACATGCTGTTTATCATAACAAGCACTGGTCACATCCTTTTTTTAGTGGTATTAACATCAATGATCTCAAATGACCTTGAACTCCCAAAATAGGGGTTTTTTAATGATATTTTGGTGACTTTCGGCTGCAGAAGAGTGAACTGTGACAAAATTGATGGAAGTAGACCAAGACAACCTGTGAACAGAGACTGCTATAAGCTCTCGCACGTCTCATGAGCATTAGCTCAGATTTCAGTTTGAATTATAATGATTTTAGTTTGGTGAATTTTTCAGCATATTTGTGACTAGTGTGTAATGTATTTCTTGACCGGCATAACTCAAGCTCTGTGTTGCCAGATTTAACTGTTGGGTGATTGTAAGTAAGTAATGTTTTCTCATCAGGTGATACCTGGGATTCTGCTGATGTTTCACATTTGTTTCAAGTTGGAAAATAAGGTATATATTTTGGCTCAGAATGTAATATTTATTCTCTGTCTTTTGCTCCAGTTTTTGGCCGTTGATGCATTTTTTAGTTGGACCAGTGGCGTAGCCAGAAATTTCAGTTGGGAGGGGGCTCGTCTCTCTTTCTTTTCCCTTTCCCTTTTTTATCCTCTTTCTTTTCCCCCCTTT
>Ga0209367_1008143_pt1 | contig 14351 bp, 6 predicted proteins | sample WorMetLIZISLAND2_FD_187412 | JGI IMG/M metagenome (GOLD analysis project Ga0209367, IMG submission 187412) | Marine gutless worms symbiont microbial communities from Max Planck institute for Marine Microbiology, Germany - Olavius geniculatus... ... | reverse complement strand
TTTGGCGATTTTTGGCTGCAAAAGAGTGAATTACGACGAAATGGATGGAGATAGACTACGATTACCTGCGAACAGGAACTGCTATAGGCTTTCGCGCGTCTCGTGAGCTTTGCTCAAATTACTTGTATCAGTAGCAAACTGTCATTAATGATTTAAGAATTACGGGTATAGCTCGTTTGTCTTTCCATTCGTCCGTCTTTCTGACTCTTCGATCTGTACGAGCAAGCTCCTGGCTCAAAAACTGACGTGCACAAAAAGACCAAAATAGTTGTGCAAATTTTCAGCTCCGAAAAAGGTTATGCAGGCAGACGGCCGCACAATATGTCATCACTGGGCTGACGTAGTTTTTAGGTTTGTCGGTGAGTGGTTGTTTTTTGCCATGCTATATACACTGTGTCCCAAAAAAACATCCCCGACATTTTTGGCTGTAACTTGAAAACCAGTTATCAGATTTTTTATAATTTTTGGTACGAATATTTCTGACAACCTGACATCAAATGACCATTTAATTTCCCTCCTCACCCAATGTATGCTTTTGCACTACCTAGGAAAAGCAGATCAAGCGAAATATGCATTAAAATAAACAGAAAACCTGAAAAACATCCCCAACATTATCGATCGTAACTTGAATAAAGATTAGCAGATTTTAATAATAATTGCCAGACATATTTATGACACAACTGGCTATGAAATAAGTGTTTTAGTTTTTACCTCACCCAATGTCTGCTTTTGCACTACCTGGGGAAAGCAGACCAGGTATAATACGTGTTAAAATGAATGGAAAAACGTCAATAAATTCCATCTGTCTTAATTTATGGGCCCCAACAGCATGTCTATTACAAGGTTTGACTGTCTTGCAACAGTGTGTCTACCAAAAGAAGTTTAAGAATGTTTGTAACGTCAAGAAGTGACTGGTAGAGCCTGTATTGGTCAGGAGCAGAACATTATCGATACTGCAGCTGTCAAGTGGACCAGTGTACAAGTGTCATAGTGGGCCAACACTTCAAGCAGTTTTACTGTAGGCAGTTGAAAAATGGACAACTGAATGAAATGTCAGTCACAGTGTCAGAAATGTGAACAAAAAGTGTTTTTACGCGTTATGTTAATTAAGCAATCATGTCGCATTGAATAAAGAAGTGATATTTTGTTTGTTCTATTTTCCCCAGGTAGTGTAGAAACAGATGTTGAGTGAGATGGGAAATTAAATTGTCACTTGACGACAACTTGTCTCAGGAATATTCGTACCAAAAATTATTAAAATCCGATAATCCTTCTTCATGTTACAGTCGAAAATGTCGGGGATGTTTTTTATTGGGACACAGTGTACAACGCAATATAATTGCAACATATTTTAACAACATAATGTAGTTTTTTTTGCAAATTTTTTTCACTGACCAATAACCGTGGACAGTCCAACTAGAACCCTTTAGAAATCACAAACATTTTTCAGTGCTGTCAGTTGGCGAACACAACGGACTGTTAGTTTACACCTTATCTTCTGAAGATAAACGAAATCTATTTCTACATAATCCAATCTCTACACAAATACGACTAGATGGTCACAAAAATCTAATCAACTTAGACCATGCTAATTTTATCAATTCGTTTACAACTTTCCGGGTTATTGTGCTGTCAATTTCTTTACTATTTAAAACTTATTTAAAGTTTTGCATAAAAGCAGCATAACTAGAGGGCCTATACAGTGCAATTAAAGACACGGAATAGACCAAATAAAAGATAGCACGTACGTGCTTTTCTAATTTTTTCGTTTGTTGTTTTTGTTAACGTTGTTATAGTAAACGAAAATTTTCAAACACATGTGAAAGTTTTCATTTTGTGTTATAATATTCGTTGCTAATGTGATGTATCATTTGTTTGACAACTGAAGATATCAGGTATGCATGTATAATTATTAAAAATATAATCTCCACCTTTCTTCAGGGTAGATAACTAGCGAGAAAAGCCAGACAGTGCTGATGTGGGCAATAACACCGTTGCTGTTTTTGCTGTTGCAGTTAATTAAACCGAAAGTGGCTGCGTGGAGACATTTCGTCAATGAAGAGTTGGCGGTGCTTGCTGACGAGCTGCGATAAAGCCGGGCCGTCCGGTGAGTCAATTAACGGCAGACAGACCGTAGACGACCTTGCACTCTGCGCGACTTTCCCATCCATCATAACTGTCCTGCTGTGTCCACAGAATGCTTTCGACGTCTCATCAGCTATGATTGGCGTCGGTCGCCATTCTCAGACAACCCTTCCCCACGATAAAAACGCCCCACGACAGAATCCCATGCGTCGGAATCCACTCTGCGGAGTCGAGTTGAAAGCACTTAACATTTTGAAGTAAACTTCTGCCATCACAGGTAAAGCCCAAAGTCCATTATGCTATCCTGTCCGCTAGCACGTGCTAGCGAACAGGTCTCGGACAGGTTTCGGACAAGTTCGCTGGTGTCTGCGACAGGCTGACGACTTTTTCGGCTCGAAAAACCTGTCTCGGACAAGATAGCTCTATCACGACATGTTGTGATAGTGCTAGCAGGTTCGCGACAAGTTCGCTGTGTTTTGACGTGCTAGCCAGATGGACTTTAGAAAACGACAGACTTACGAACCTGTTCGACACTTCTTTGATACAGTAATTTATTTATTTAGTGTTATGGCACTGTGCGAAAGTCGTCAATTACCGTACGTCATTTTTTGCGTGCGGCACGCTACAAATCGTTTTCAGTAGTAATATTAGTATATTACCTAATAACTGAACAAAATTCGATAGATATTATTGTCAAGAATGAAAATTTAATTAATGCAGTACAGAATGAACCTAGTGTGTGGAACACTAAATTAAATTCGTCAGAGGAAGAGAAGGTCACACTGCTCAGGTCAGGTCAATGGGGTTCATGGACGCGAGCAAGTCTTCTGACTTGCTAGCATGGTGGACTTTGGACGAAGCGACACTATCACGACACTATCACACACGCACGCAAGTCTGAGACTTGCTAGCCAGCAGGTCTCTAGCAGGTTTCGAGCAGGTCTCGGACCAGATAGCATAATGGACTTTGGGCTTAAGGTGTTATGTTGCCTTATTACTGCCAGTGGAAGAAAAAACCAAGAAAGACGACTACAAAGTGTACAGAAAACATAAAAAAACATAAGAGGCATAAAAGAATTATATTTTAAAGGAGCAGTGATTTTTAATCGCGACACAGTCAAGTTGTGATGTCTCTGCGCCAACGTTGAGTGTAAAAAGCAGTCACACTCAATTTCGGCGCAGGCAAATTCCACTTTAAATGTATGTTTTCTCTTTTTGCAAATAACGATGTGACTGCAAGACGTCTCCAGTTGGCTGTGTCGTGTATAAAAATCATGTGTAGAAGGTTTTGTGGCGATGGTGTTTCGTTGAAAGGGGTTTTGTTGCCGAGCGGAAAAGGACGTTTCAGGCGTCGTCGACTAGCACGCACCCAGGCTTAGCTGAGACGTGGCGACGACTTAGAAGCGAGCGGTCCAAGAGCCACATGATTCGCTTAAGAACCGTAACACTCGCCGACGTTCACAGGCGCAATTACTGTAAACCGAATCTTGTTTAAAAAGATCATTTCTTTCGCCTGATTCGCTTTCATTGTGTAATGTGAAAAGAAACTTAATGTTGTCAAAAATTTGTCGAAAACTGTAGTTTTAGGACGCAATGTGGACTATGCGCAAATGATGTTTTACACTTGAAAATGTACGTTCGAAAATAAAGCCCCTTGCACATTTCTAAATATTTTCTGACCATGGAAACCAAAAGGTGCCCGTTTTTTTCCAACTTTTGTTATTGCGGGTCCGACAATATTAATTGGTCCCCCTCGTTTTTTAAATTATACTTTTTGTCCAAAATTTATTTATAAAAAATCATAAATGTGTCACTCGTTGCTACGAAATACTTTCGTTTAGTTCATAAATACGTCATAACGCATTTGTCGGGCGCTCCCCAAATACTCAAAAATAAAAAAAAACGAAAAACGGAGAAAGAGAAAAAGAAGAAAAAACGAAAAAGACGGAAAGTGGTTCCTACTGTAACTTTCCGGACGTGGTTGCGCCCATGCAGTTGCAAGAGACGTGAAACGTTTGCGTGAATCGATCGAAGCATCTCATCGAACGCTGCTGGACGCATCAACAACGGTTGCAGCAGCAGGTCGATGACGTCACTTTGCACCGAATGACCTCTTCGCCGCCTTCATCCTTTTAATGCATGACATGCGCCACGAAATTAACGCGATAGCTCCTGCCGCCCCGTCCTTTCCACTCGAGCAATATTTCGATGATAAATATCGTTTTATTCTGCGCCGACGCTTAATGCTTGCACTCCACTATTTCGATTTGTCATTGTGGACTTGTCGGCATTTTGATAAGTTGTCAAAATGTTGCGGACGTTGCGTTGTTGTGGTACAAAACTGTATTTTATCCGTCGTTTTTACTCTCGTACTTCGTATGTTTATCAGTTGCTGTCTGTCAGCTGATTACTAAAGATTTTGACTTACTGACTGCTTATATTGGCAGCTTGTTGTAGATCATACCGTACAACAAGTTTACTACAAACGGAAGCAAATGGAATTTGGGCTTAGACCGAGGGCCAAGCTGCGTACATCCCTTGTCGGGCCTTGGCGTTACATTAATAGTCAGCAGTGCTATACAATCTCGGAAGTAGCAGCCGACTGGCATGAACTAATGAAACCACAACACGATATGCGGCCATCCATTGCCCCTCGCGTTGCAGCATGCATGCATGCAGATATCAACTCCAGACCGTAAACCGTGTTTACGCCGTAGATTACATTGGACAAACCGTTAATAATTACTCGTCCCGTTGAGAGTAAGAGGCTGAGTTGTCCTAGGCTGGACACTCGTCAATACTGACATTATATCGTTTATTATTTGCGTGGTAAGCAACAGCAGCGGCAAGAGATGCAACTCATTACGCTAGCAACTTAACATTTAGACATTTGATTGGTAAACTTAATAACTCTAAACTAATCCGACATACAGTTAGGCCCAAATGCGATTAGAATTTATTATTATACTTTATTTCCTGTGACAAAGTCAAACGCTGTTGAATAATACCAATCTCAATATCATTATTTTACACATAGGCCTACAAATATGGTGTTTAAATGTTTAGAATAGCAAAATAGTGTATTGACTATTAAATAGGCTCAGTCAATACACGTGCCAACTATTTCAGGCCTACTTGTGTATTAAGATTGATAATTTTTTTTAAACTGTCCTTCTGACAGTTCTGTTCAACACCGTAAGCAAGCGTTACTTTTTCTATTCTCGTTAAAAGTACAAAACAAAAACGTGTTGTGCGTTTGATTCCTGGCAATCATGTTACGAAAAGACTAAAATTGTACGGCGTCTAGTAGCGCATAGCAAGCCGGCAAGTACCGTTACGCAGATATCGAAAGTCACATGGTGACAGTCTGTCACGTCGGTAAAATTTATGTCAGACGCTCCTTATTGAAGCTTATCATCGTCAGAATCATCATTGCTCGCAGTTTTTTTTTAATCCAAGTCATCAGTGGCTGTCGTCATAGCAACGCGTCAGCGGCTGATGATCTGATTGGTAGCAGCATCAGTGACGTCACATCTCCGCCAGCCAATGACAAGACAGGTCTGCAGTCGTCTTCGTTAAGTATTGATGGCGGACATGGCGGACATCTGTTGCTCCTGTGCTCCTGCAACACATTGTAAGTATGTAAGTAAGTAAGTAAGTAAATGATTTATAAAGCGCCAAAGTCTCAGAAAGAATCAGGGCGCATAGGATGATGGACGCTAGGTGGCAGAAAAGGCTGACTGAAAGTAGTGGGTCTTTTAAAGTGACGCCTGAAGGTAGCCAAGGTTTGACATTGACGAATTTGAGGAGTTAAGGAGTTCCACATTCAGAAACGTTTTCTCTTTATCAAACTGCAGATGTAACCGATGTGGCTATTATTAAAACATTAAAAGACGACCAAAAAAACTATAGCAGTAGGCCTATAGAACATGTAAGCCTATAGTGAAAAAAAACAGAAAAAGAAGAATAAGAACTTGCACTAAAACTCTGTGCGACAAGCTGACAGCCTGAAAAAAAATTCAACATATTATATTAAAAAGGCGCTTCTAAATAAAAAAAACAAAATAGGTTTATTTCAAGCATTTTAATAAGCATTATTTCAACCACATGTGCTAATTTTTTGGTTTTAATTTTTTTGTTACGCGACTGAGTCATGAAAGAAAGAAATGACGCCGTTTTATTTGTACGCAGCATCATGTACCATTGCTTTTTTGACTATTGTGATGCTCAACGAGTGCAACAAAATGTCTAAGCAAGCCGGTAGGCGACCCGGCTCGCGACTGCTGCAAAATCCAAGTTAAACAAACTGGCACGCAGACCGAATTGGATACAGACACACTGCCTGACAATAAAGGTCGCTTACAGCGTTATAAATCAGCCATAAATCCAAGTAAGTAGATTAATAAGTAATACAAATTCTGCAGCAACCCCGGTAAGAAGAAGTACTGGTATAGGCCTATTAATGAATTTGTATAACTTATTAAGTTACCGTTTCGACCTAGGAGTCTATTAAAAACATTCAAAGCAAGTGGAATCTAGGCGAACTGTTTGACCTGCTGCAGAAGTAGCAGTATACGGACAATGAAGTTGGCGACTCGCGCGTTCTGCCAGTCCGGTGAAGTTCTAACACCATCCACTAGCGCGCAATTCCACTCTGCTGTCTTTTCAGCAGTTTTCTGCCGCAGACCATCATGGTTGATTTCCATCAGCAGCTGCCTGTCGTCGTCTTTGTCAGCCTCTACTATACACAATTTTACGCGACAAGTCACATATTACACGATGTGAGTTAGTTTTCTTAGAATAGCGTATATCCGGTAGCGGCATCAAAGTTTTCTACGTAAAAAAGTAAGTAAGTTGCGTTTATTTAACAAGTGACAATAGCACAAGCATTTCATCATATGGAATTAACTCAGTAATACACGCAAACACGCCATGATAAACAGATAATGCAGATTACAAAAAAACGCGTGAAGGCAAAACAGTGGAAGTTGCTTGTAATTTTAAAAACCTTGGTAATAAAGTTTTTCATAAAATTACATTGAAGGTCTACTCTTAACCGACGGATAAGAATGCGTGTGACCTCGAGAATAGACGATAAGTTATTTTATGCTTACATCGATCAGAAATGACAGATTCCACATCACTAATATCGTCATCAGTGACGTCATTATCAGCGGCTGTGAAATCATTTGTTGCTGAAGCTGGCGCATCTCGTTGCTCCAGGCTTATCAGTTGCTGACGCAGTCTAATGAAAGGCTTTCGTGACAGCGACACGTTAGGGGGAGCAAACAATCCATCGCTAAATCTGTACGAACGCACACGTACGTACGTTAGTCTATTAACTTAAGAATCGAAACGATTTACGTCTTTCTTTGCTGATTTTCTGCGTTGGATCAGCCAAAAGCACCGGCTGAGTTCGTAATCGCTTTTCGCCGAATTCTGCGAAGTGAAGTGAATTTATAAGGCGAAACCACCAATGCTCTCGACAATGGAGGCTTGAATAAACACAAGCTGTTGCCTACTCTAAAATGATTCGACAAAAAATAGAGTTAATAGTGTGGGTCGACATGTCCAAAAAATAGCTCCCGTAGGACTAGCTTGTCAAAATTGATTTTTCTACATTTTTAGTTAGCTTTAGTGAAACCATTTTAAAAAAATGATGAGGTACAAATTTTCGCATTTTTACGACTCTCGGTGACTTTCTGTTGCTATGACAACCAAAAGCTCTTAGCAACAAGCTTATTGTGCCTATAACGTAGAAAACAAATGTATAAATGTGTTAAATGTCATTGTTATACTAATCTGTCTATACGTTATTAAGTAAAAAAAATTTAGCAGTGTATTGTCACGTAGCGAAGATTGCTGTGGAAAAAGATTTTGCATAGCAGCACTATTCAGGAAAGATATAAGCATAAGATCTAAACCAAACCTTAGTTATCACATTAAGTAAAATCAGTGGTTATAGTTTTGCCTAGCAGTTATTACCATGGACGCCGTGATAACTTTGTAACAAAGTTTTCATGACATAATGTCACTCGTTACTAACTTTGATGAGCTAAAACGTTAAAAATAATTAGCACAGTGCAAAATCTAGTAGGAGTCCACATATATTCCCGTAGGACTTGCTGGTCAAAATTGATTTGTTTGACATTTTGGTTAGCTTTAGTAAAACCATTTTGAAAAACAATAAAGTACAAATTTGTTCGACCCTTGGTGACCTTCTGTTGCTATGCCAACCAAAAACCCTTAACAACAAGCTTAGTGTGCTTATGTCAGTGATAATAAATGTCCAAGTGTCTTAAATATCATGGGTATAATAAGCTGTTCATAGGTTATTAAGAAAAAGGAATCCATCAGTGTATTTTTTACATATCAATGAAGTAATCAACTAATCAATTAGTTTACCTGTTCGGCGACACCTGAGACAGGTATTGATGGGAAATCGATTGTCGTCTGAGAACAGGTGTCGACGTCAACAAACGCTTTGGCAACGCCCGTTGCTCAGCACGCCGCCTGTTATAAACCCATACTCCACTTACTCGCCAGGTTTTTATCGACCATGGGAGAAGTTGTGGTTGATCAGCTGTTTTCCCGACTTTCGATATCTTGATTCGTTTCGGAGATAACTATTCGCTGTCAAAGTCAAAGGTTGTCCCAAATCGCACCGAATTTTAGACGTTATGCCTTTTCAAATGTTGGGGGTGCGGGCATAAAATGTGTACCCAAATTATATAATGACCACCAATATTATAGGGGTGCATATGCGGGATTTTAAAAAAAATTGAAATGTACATTGTTAAAATTGTTGGCTAAACTCCCGTCCCCGCTGAAATATGCGCTAGCAATTCTTTGCCATTCTCTTAATACGTGTAAAATTTAAGGGGACAACACCCCCTAAATGACAAATTTTTGGTCTTCGAAAAATGTTGATTAAAGGGGTTTGAGTCTACATCTCCAACTTTGTTGTTATGGACCAATGTTCACGCGACTTTTTTCGCCGAACGCGAGAAAAAGCGTAAACTTATATAATAAGAATGTAATTAAACTAGCGAGAACTAAACATGAGTTTATGATAATATTTTCAGTACAGTGTTACAAATAAATGGTAACATTATACTGCACTTCTGAATAGACCTTTCGTTTAAGTACTGGCAGAAAATCGCCTAAAGGGTACAACGGAAATAGGCTACTGTTCACATGACACGCATTTCCGTCGATATCGACCGTTAACGGAAGCCACCGTGTCGTGTCTAACACAGCAATGACCGTGCCGGTATTGCATCCCGTAGATACGGATTTCGTTTCCGAGGGCGCCCGCTCATCGCACGTTCGCGACGACAAAACAAAATAAAACCGAAAAGTTACAAGACACAAAACAAAGTAGCCTCGTTTAGGCACACTCTGTACACACGTTTCTCGCGGCCATATAACATGCAGTTTTGAAGAAACTTTACTTTCACGTATAAACGCTTATTCAATTTTTAGAACCGCCCATTTTGACATCTTGGCGGTCTGGCCATAGAAATATGCGTTATAATAAGCATGCAAACACACACGTTTCTCACTGTCTGTACTCCGAACCCCCAACGCATATCCATAGGCCTATAAGCTTCATGTCGCTAGAAACTAAAATTTTTAGGCTGCATTTTCTTTGCTTTAAGTTATAGGAATAGATTAAAATAACACACATTTCGTACATTTTGTTCAAACGTCTAGCACTTTTTGTGACAGTTTATCCAACTGTCAAGCTGGACAACTGGCAGCTAGTTGACAATAAATATGCGAAATATCGGCCATTTGTGTGCACGCAGGCAGGCAGATGCATTTTGCACTTATTGAGAGCACTATCGAGAATGTTCTGCTTCAGCCATCAATTAGTCGCTTCTTGAGTTCATTAGCATTTCTAGACAGCGTCCGATAGATTCACTAGTGCACGACACTATAAACATGCACTGTCGAACGCAATGAAATCAAAGCTGTTAAGAGCCACATATCTAAAAAAAAATAAACACAAATTTTTGATGTTTTTTGTTTATTTTAACGAATATTTCGCTTGTTCACTGCCGAGACATCAGTGCGTGATCCTATTCGCACCATATTTGTTTTTGGACGATTACTTAAGACATTTTTCTCTTCAGAGTACTAATGTATGCAGGGCATTAAAGGCTTTTGACGATGATGCGCTATATAAATTTACGTTTTACTTACTTATTTACTTCCTTATTTCTGTTTTTCCAGGTAATGTTTTGTGAGATGAGAACTTGAGCAACCATTTGATGGCCAGTTGTGTCAAAAAATATTCGCACCTTAAACTATTAAAATCTGATAACCCGTTTTCCGAGACACAGTGTAGATCAAGATTATATCGATCACGAAAATGTTTTTGGAAAATACTTCACATCGCTCAGGCGCGATGTACTGTTTTGATTTAAACTTTTTATTCTGATCATTGGTCTTACCGGTCACAAAATAACTGGCGCTGCCATTGGATATCGACTATGTTCGTGTCTGGATGCAACGACGTTGTCGACTTCCGTCATTCTGTCGTGTCTACAGGTCATTAACTCAAAAAACGAAGGCATTTAGAGCTACGCCGGCCTGTTAACACAGTAATAAACGGGATCGGACACAGCAGCGTTAATGATGCTGTCGTTACGGCGCAGTCATTATGACAGTTCATCCGGTTCACTTAATTGATGTATGCAGAAGACGCGCCAATCGACCGCCGACCTTTAGACGACCAAAGCAAGCGGCTTAGACAGCGGGTAAGCCTAAATACAAAGCTATAATGTCCATATCCACTACCGCCATACATTTTTATTACTCGGCCCAGAAGCCGCTACTAAATTTTGCGCAAGGAGATTAATTCAGAGCCTGAGGTGACTTGGCTGGCTGGCTACCGAGGTGGTTTACTTGCCTACAGTCAATTTTCCATCCACGTATTAACCGGTCCCGACGTAAAGCAACTTCGTTGAGCAATATCATATCAACGGGGTAACCACTAAGCCAAACTGCCACTTTGGTCGCTAATACACAATCGCATACTGGCTAGCTGAGATATAATATTCCGACTATAGGATATCTATCAACCATGGCTCTAAATGTCTTTCACGGTTATTTGCGAAATAAGTGGTATTAATATCTGGTCATTGTAGCAATAGCATATACTCTGACAAAATCAAAGTCTAAGTAAGTACGTATGTAAGTAAGCAAGTATATGTGAGAAGAAAATTGAACACAAGATTACCTGCTGTCGCTGGTTATCTGGCGAAGTATATCATTGCAGATAATTTCTGCTGTAGCCAAGGAATTCTTGTAAGACGATGGGCCGTTGCTGCTGTAGTCTCCCTGATGCAAAATACACAACAGTTGAGTTTATATTTAAACGAGAACTATATATAGCTAAAATTAATCTTGTGTTCTGCTGGTTTATAGTATTTTCCATATTATGTGATATTACCGATGTGAACTAATTTTTTGGTTTGTCGATTAAGGGCTTATTGAATCGTCACGTCCCAAAATAAGCAGATTAACATAACCCATCGCCTTCAAACGAAAAAACCGAAATGCTTAACAACTAGTAAATAAATAAGTAAACAAGTAAGTAAATTTTTATTGCGCACAATAGCAAAGGAAAACCTTGCTGAATCCCAGGCGCAGATTCGAGAAAAAATTATATAATTGAAGTAAACACATATAAACGACTTTTCGTTGGCGTGACATTGTTAAGTCAACTGCGCTAGCAGTGGTCTGTAACTAAATGGAGATCGGCGTCAGCAGAATCGGAAACTTCAACGAGACAGACAGATGGACGGACAGACAGACAAACTCGCATTTTGCCGCTCAATCATCGGTCGGTGACAGGTCGTCAATGAAACCACAATATCACGTGTAGCTGAACCCAGCGAGAGATTTATAGCTGGACAAGTATCCTAACCAGTATAGGCCGAATGAATATCGATAAAGTACAGTCCAATGAATTCTGTCGCTGCTAACATTACAAAACGTTCTTCAGGCGCTGCGTCTGTGATCATCAGCAACAGAATGACGAGTTTACTTTTCGTTGATTTCTATTGATTTATCAGGAGTGGGACGTAATTATGCGGACGAATTGGTTCAAATGTGGTAGCGAGTAATGACTACAGCGATAAATAACGAGGACAATTTCTAACGGGCCGTAACTTGGGAAATCATTACAAACCGTCGTCCAAGACAACGCAAAGAAAGATATTTTACTGCGTCCTTTTTTGAGGTCAACTCTGATTCCACTGGTCTGCTTTTTCTTAAGTTTTTTTACGAATTTTTGTGACGATATATGTTCACTAGACTATTCTATATATGCGATATTTGATCCGGATTTGCGAATGAATTTACGCTGTGAAAAAGTCTGTTATAATTATAACCACGTCCATATTTCAACGCGCGCGATATGCCAAAATTTGTCTTGCAAGATCTGAACACACATTTTGGCGGCTAACGTGATATTTTTACTCTTACGGCAAACGCAGTTAGATGTAAAAAGTGAAACACTGAAACAGCTGTACAACATCTGTATAAACGTGTTTTTACATGTTATCGCCGTATAAACTTCGAATAAAATATACCTGTAGACATCTGGGAATCGGTTCGAGCTGAAGTTGGTCGTCGCGAAGTTGTTTTACGTCATCCAGCGCGACTTGCAGTCGGCGATCGACTTCCGACGGCACGGACGACGTGCTGAGCATGACGTAATGTCGCCAGCGGCGCGAGTCGAAACCCCAATGACACGTGCCACGCGACTCGGTGTCGGCAAGATGCGTGTGCACCACGAACGCTTCCGGTGACAAGATGGCGGCGCACTCGTCGCATCGGACTAAGACTTCCCCGCCGCGGCCCCAACGACGACTCAGCAGTCCACTGCAGCCGCCGAAACACGCATGACAAACCGGAAGTACATCGTCGTCGCGGTACTTTCGGTCTGAGTCTATGACGTCATCGCCCAAAAATAGTGACCAGGCCCACTTCCGGTGGACGTCGATGAACTGTGACAGGGCGGCCACGAGTCGGTTTGCGTCACTCAGGGTGATGAGTCCGCAGCTGATCGCTGACGCTGGAAGCACGCCGACGTCGTGTAGCACGGCCAGCTGACGCACATCACACTGATCGAGGTTGACGCACAGACGTCGACGAGTTGATTCCAGACGCTCGACGTCCACGCGGTCGACGACCGACCGCAATAGCTGCGGCAGACACAGACGAGCTTCACCGCCGACGATGAAACACGCGATGTGCTGACCGGCGATCCACGTGTACTTCAACGTCGTCTGGCTGTCGTCTGACGTCACTTCCGGTACGCGTTGTCGCTTCGCATCGGGCTTTGCGTTTGCAGGAAAAAGTCGCTTCCGGCTGCAGCTGATAGACCACGACATCCGTTGCTTCAGACCTTTCGTTTCGGTCAAATTCATGAAGTTGACGAAAAAAATAAATATAAGAACTGTGGATGGCGTGGGAGTTTGAGAACTAGTTGTTAAGCATGAACTTAAATACAAGTTCGATTTGTGCAACGCGCTCTGAGCCAGCCGTTGCCAGCTGCACGTGCCGTGCCGTGATCTGTAGCTAAAAGAAAATCGGAAACGTCAACGAGACAGACGGAGAGAAACATAGGGAGCTATCGACTGTCAAGCTCATTGGCGGAGCGGAACTGTTTCGCTGAATTGATGACACAGTGCTGACATGCGTGCGAGCATGCAACGCTTTGCAGACACGCTGCAGCAGCAACACTGCGTACCACGGCGACAATCCCAGAGGCGCATCCAGGAATTATCACAGGCTGAACGGTAGTTCAAGCCCTGTGTTAACGGCGACTTCTCTTTCTTATGGGAAAGCCAAAAATTCGACCCCCCGCAGCATCAAAACCCCTGACCCGATTAAGATAAAATTTGACATGGTTAATTACGTCGGCGAGGGGACCCGTCATGCTAAATTTTATGCAAATCCCTCCAAGGGGGCTTCCCGGCAAATGGGTGAAATATACGCAAAAATTTTTATAGCTATCCATATACCTTTTTTTTCCAGAAACTCACCTACAGGTCAGACCCTTCGGCCGATTTTTGCGCGCTATGGCTCAAACGACGCGGTCTCGCGCAAGGATGTGCCTTTTGAAGGTTAAAAAATTTGAAATTAATATTTAACGTATTTATTCGCAAAAATCGAAAAAATTACAATGGCGCCTATGGGGAAAATTAAGCAATTCTTTAAACGGTCATAACTTTGACTGTGTATAAGAT
>Ga0209367_1008142_pt1 | contig 14351 bp, 7 predicted proteins | sample WorMetLIZISLAND2_FD_187412 | JGI IMG/M metagenome (GOLD analysis project Ga0209367, IMG submission 187412) | Marine gutless worms symbiont microbial communities from Max Planck institute for Marine Microbiology, Germany - Olavius geniculatus... ... | reverse complement strand
ATGTACATGTTTTTCGTTAGACTAGGCCACGTGCAGTACTGTTCTCTTAAGTTGCCATCTAAAACGTGACTAATTTTCTTGTTTTGGTCCCAAAGTGGTTTGATTTTATGCCGATCACTTTCAAAAACTTTGACGCTGCTGGTTGGACGGACATAACGGGACTTCGCGTGGCGACAACTTGGGTCAACAAATCAAATTCACGTCACTAATCACTATTCACTGTCAATAAAAACAACAGAATTAACGATAACAATTAAACAGATCTGTCACGACATTAGACTTTACAAGTGTAAAATAATATCAATGCAACAATTCAAAATAGCGTTCAAAAATATTGCAAATGAGCGTGGCTAGGAAATACCAGTCGTGTGCTCATTCACAATAAAAACATTCATACAATGACAAACACTATAGGCCTTTATGTTGTGTGTGTTACAAGCTGAGGTTAGGCCTGTCGTCAGGGAACATGACGACTGTGTAGGCTATACTAGCCTCACACTAAAGTGCAAAATTTGTCGTTTTTAGGGATTAACTTATTGAGTCGCTCGTAAGTAAAATAACTTCTAGCAGTAGGCCCAGATAGAATGTTCACCGCGTTGGTACGTAAGATCCGTGGTTAAATGTAATTTTTCAAAACGTTTGATGTTACAAAAAACCTCGCCTGAAACATCTGCAAAAATGTTTTTCATTAACATTTGGCAGAATAGGCTATTATTGAAAATGTTTTTCTTGTTTTATGTTCAAGCACGGCCTAAGTCTTAATTGGCAGCTCAATGTCAAAAGACGTGGCCGTCGTCGATGACACGTAGTGATGTGAGGTGGCCGAAAAACATTCAAGTCAATCGATTAATTTATCTGTGTAATTTTAGAGTAGCCCCAGACCCAGAACTCCGCCTTAAAGCGCGTACAGAGCGACTTAACTAAACTGAACTGAACTCACACTGTTTAGTTTTTGACGAACTAATCAATGAGCGAGCAGGGCGAGCCCGTTGGTCATTGGTTGACGCGTACGTGCGCGTAGTCACGTAAGCCACCGACGCCGTTAGGCGGTGCCTGTACAGTAATACATTATTGCTTGCCTATTGGTCAGTTCATGAAAAAACTCAACCATCTCGGTTCAGTTCAGTTCAGTTCAATTGCGTCTCTCTGTACGCGCCTTAAGTGTACTCCCGACATTTCCCCGACATGTAACTTTCAAATAATTGTATTCCACGCTTCATCTGGCGTACGTGTGATGCGACGGACGAGTTGCTATGACAACGGTTGCTATGGAAACGCCCGCGGCGCAGTTGCTATAGCCACGGACTGTGTAAGTAGTTATCTAGCAGATCGGCGGCGTCAGGGCGGGACATAGCACGTAGACAGTTGAGCAGATCATTGACCGCTGCCGGCGTGTCACTGGTACAACTGCGTGCTTCCCACAGGTCGAGGATGTGCTCCATCGGACTGGCACGTGTAGCAAAGTACTGGATGTACCTGCACAGAATAACAGATTCAATGCAAAACTCCCCCTGGCAGTGAGCACAGCGGAAAATGCAGAGGCGTAGACAAAGGGGGACCCCCTCCCCAATTCCTCACGTTCAAACTGCACTAAATTTGCCAATTTGGTCAGTTGAAAATAATTAAAATTGTTGGCACCATATCTCGTAAGGCCTATTTCAAAGGCACTAAACTCGATTTTGGCTGGTGATCCGCCCCATCCCAGCTGCGGGAGGTCAAAAGCTCTCCAGTCATAAAGCCCGCTTCTGAAGCTACGACATAGTGGTGCGGTACAAAATAATTACTTTTTATTATTATCATCATCATTGTTAGGCGGCACTGTTGACTGATTTGTGCTTCTTTAGTCAGGCTCAGATAGCCAGACACCAGTTTACACTACCATTCCACGGATACCAGAAGGGGCTAGTGCATCGCGCCCCATTTGCACGGTTTTAGTGAAAAATGTAATTGTGGTGTAAATTGTAGGCTTACTCTGTGAATGAAGTTTATGTAAAAAATGAGTCTTTGGCTTAAACTGATTGCTGCAATGACGATAATATCGGTTGCCATGGCAACGCGCACCTGTCAACACTGAGCCTGTGAGCCAGCATTCTCCAGTCATTAGCTCGACTGTTGGGCGGATCCAGCAGCTGACACAACTGACGCTTCATGTGATACGGTAACCTACCATGACAATATACACGCCCAAAGAGTAATGATTTGAATAAAAATACTGCAATTAAAATCAAGCAATATGACTGTTTTTATAATGATATTCAGAATTATCACCAAAGTACGATGGCCATCCCAAAAGTTTCCGGCCTCGACATATTAGACAACAATATTTTCCACAATCTATACATCAGTGAAACGTACATCCTTTACGAACTCTAAAGAGTCGGTGGCCGATATGACGTCATTATAATTTATGACGTCACAGAGCATTAAATAGAACTGATTTCCAGCGTCAAACGAAAGAAGCTTGAGTCATTCATCATTATGGATAGCGGACATCATCATGATCAGATTTCAGATTTCAAAACAGATAATAGTCACTGGGGGTAAGGTCGTTGCTGTATGCAGAGTGGTCTTGGTGTAGAAAGTCATAGTCATGAACAGCCAGCTGGGTAACTGTAGACCTTGTAGACTGTAGACTGCAGTGCTGAGATTTAAGGAAATTGCGCAGGGCTTGCTCTCGGGCCCCTCCCAGCCCTCACGCCCAGCAGGGGCCCATGTAACTAGTCATAAAGTCTGACTGGCCTTTCATTAACACAACTGATATAATTAACAGTTGAATTTTTAATAAAATTTTTCTGATACCATCAGATATTGGCATTTCGTCATATTTAGGCTAAAGTGCTTTGAAATGCAGCTACCACAGACTAGGCTATAGTATATTCACAGACTCAAATGATAAATTCATAAACGTAGATGTCAGGGCTTTTGTAAAATCACATGCCAAGGAGCCCCAATTTGGTAAAACCAGCTACAGACTGAAAAAGTTTCATGCAACAATCAGCCTGATTCAAATGCTGCTTGTGTTAGCGCACCAAATCGTTTCAGCTTAATGCTCTATGACGTCATAAATTACAACAACGTCACTTTTAAAATCTGCTTACATGAATACACAAGGTAAGTACCTTTTACTGATATATAGACAATAAAAAATTTTTTGTTTAATATATTGAGGCTCAAAACTTTTTGAATGCACCTCGTATCTGCATAAAGTCGTAATTGACTCAAATGCTCTTATTTGTGGCTAGCGCAAATGCAGGCTATTGTATATTCACAAATGCAAATGAGAAATTTTCAAACGTTTTGTTAAGGCTTTCACAAAATGAGATGCCACGGGGTTCCACTTTGGTAAACCTAGCTACAAACTGGAAAATTGTCATGCAACAGTGAGCCTGATTCTATGCTGTTTGCGTTAGCACTCCAAATCGCTTCGGTTTGGAGCTATATGACGTCATAATTTACAATGACTTCATATCTGCAACCGACTCATTAGAGTTCGTAAAAGATGTACATTTCACTGATGTATAGATTGTAGAAAATATTATTGTTTAATATGCCGAGGCCGGAAACTTTTGGGATGACCCTCGTAGGCTAATAGCCTATCTATCTATCTATTTATTTATTGCAATTTATCAACCAGCACAAGCATAAACAAGACCGCGGTTGCAAATGAGTATGCAACTGAAAAAAAATTTAACAGTTTCATTGTGTTTGGTTCCATCGGCTAAAACAGCGGTGTCAGCCAAACATGCAACAAGTAATTTGAGCAAAGTTCATAAAACGCGCGACAGCTTTAGCAGTTCCTATTCGCAGGTTGTCTTGGTAGCCTATTCTCCAGTCATTTCGTCGCAATTCACTCTTAGTGTGCACCGCAGCCGAAAATCGCAAAAAAGCACTAAAACTCCCTATTTGGGGGGTTCAAGGTCATTCAAGGTCATGACGTCAATACTGCTAAATAGCTCGTCATCAGTGCTTGTTATGATAAGCAACATGTCTATGCCTATCTGCAGCTGTTTTCACGCTAGACGCGCCAATATCTGTAAAGTAACTACTGTTTAGAGTTTAGAAAGGTGCCCCTCTTTGACGCTCGCGTGCGCAGGCCTCCTTGAATCTCCGGCATCGGCAAGTGGACTGCAAAAATCTGCGTTTAATGCTGAAAATTCCATTTGCAGGTTGTCTTGGTCTACCTAAAGCCATTTCGTCGCAAATCACTCTTGGCGTCCCCAATTTGTAGGTAAAGTTGACAGAAAAGAAGAAGCGAGCTATGAAAATTAAATACCTGAATACGGGTTCGGTGCTGTCATGCATAAGGCCGGTAGCAATGCTGAGTGGATATTCGGAGTCTTCAGAGCTGCAGATGACTTGATGTCTTGGTGTCAGTCGGTTACACATGGCCACTGAGTCTGCGTCAACGTTCTGTACATACGTTAGAAGGCACTACAACGGAGCATAGATGCATTACAATACAAATTCACTGCGTCTCTAAAGTCTTCATTTTTTAGCGCAGCTAATGGCAACGACGTTGAACACGAAGCCCAGCTGTCACTAGTGTGGACCGACCATACCGCATATATCCGAAGGCCAGCGTCTGACTTCCAGTTGCAAAAAGAAAGCGATTTCCCAGAGTGACTACAGTCCCATTATACACTCCATGGTGACGCTGCTATATCGTATGCTACAATTAACCTTATGATGCAATGCGGCAATTCAGCACATGTGAGTAAATTGCTGCAGGCAGAAACTTTGCATTCAAAATTGCGCCCAAATCGCTGCAAATACAGACGATCATAGATCGAACAATAACTCGACTTCTTTAGCCAAAAACTGTCGAGTTGCTTTACTCGATTAAGGTTAGTGTGAAGGTTAAATTCAGCGTATAGTTTAGGTTTCGAGCTACGGTTTCAAGTTAAAACTTGTAGCTCAACTCGACAACGTTAATTTAGAACCTGTTGACCGATGTACCTTGACATTGGCTGAGATATTCAGCAGTTGTCTGGCGGTGGGCAGAGCCTGTTGATAGACTTGTAGCGTACAGTTGAGCACGTACTGAGACCGGTCGGTTCTTTCCAGTGTGAACGAACAGTGCAGACCGTTCTGAGTTCCACTCCACACGTGATGCCAAGGTATCTCCTGTCACAGCATTACCGACACGCCACTGCGCTAGGCATAATATACGACATAACGGAACTGAACTGAACTGACATGGTTTAGTTTTTGATGAACTGGCAAATGAGCAAGCAGTAACGCATTACAGTAGGCATCGTATAACGGCATCGGTGGCCTACGTGATTATTCCCTCCTACGCGTCAATCAATTCAATGACCATTGGGCTCGCCCTGCTTGCCCATTGGTCAGTTGTGTTCGTAAAAGCTAAACCCTGATAGTTCAGTTTAGTTCAGTTACGTCGCTCTGTATTGTGTGTACGCGCCTTTGCGTTGCTCTAATAAGCCTATTGACTTTTTTGATTGACTGAGCGTGGCTGTCCTACTCAGCAATTTACTAGTATTACCTGGTAGTTATCGGGGACCTTGCATCGCCAGCCCGGACCCAAGTCGTCAATAGTTAGGCAGAGATTGGACACGACCGACTGGAAGACGATCTGCTTCGGTTTGACCAGCAGACGTCCACCAAGTCGCTTCTCGACCTCGATCACGTTCTACAACCAGCGTATTATTATAGACAACGTACACACACTACGCAGTACAATATTTATATAAAATAGCATTTAAAAGTGCAAATAAACTAAGGCCTGCAGAGTCTCCGATCTCTCAAGTAGTGAGGCATTGTAGGTTATTTCAGACGCCGAAAAGAAGCCTGCGCCGCCGTAGAATGAGCATCGCACCGTCGGAAGAGCGGTGGCGTAGCATAGTGGTTAGAACGTCGGTCCTGGCTGGCGAACTTTCCCTATCCTGCGCTAGACTGATGGAAAGCTGTTTGACCACTTTGTGGGTTAAGCGTCCGCTATCAGTCAACTAACAAGGCCAACTCAGCCTGCCATCCCTCCGGGGTCGGTTAAATTATATGGGTTACGGAAGGTGGGGACCTTCGTACAGCTGACTGGGGCTGCTTGGCCTGGCCGCTGCGTCAGCCTGTGTCTGCAGGCTGCACCCGGCGGCCGTGCGACCGGCGGCTCTGATCAGTGACGTAAGCGCATTAGAGGTGCGTATACGCGACGATGCGCTATACAAATTACAACCTTTACCTTTCTTAACTGCATGGTTGATCTCTGTCGACCTGTCTCCATTACTGACAACCACAGCCGTCTCTGGCCTGCAAAGCGGAGTCAACTGCAGGTTCCGCGGAACAAAATGTCAAATTGCAGAAGACATGCTGCTTTATCTCTGTGGAAAGCTCCTCTGAACTATACTCTAAATGTAGCTCACATTAATATCTGTACTTCTAAACGCCACCTGATGATCTAATCTTAAAGCTTAGGCCTATGTAGTTCTCGCTCAACTGGCACATATCTAGCACATTCGAGGTAACTGTTTTTTACAGTTAACGCGCTGTATGCATGGCTTCTATCCCTGTACCAAGTGGGCGTGCTTGCACCTCGTGAAAAAGGGAGGAGTTTTGTTAAAGGTGTAGATCAAAACTCCCCCCCCCCGATTTTCACTGGGCAATCTACACCCTTAACAAAAAGCTCGAAGGTGGGGGGCTTGAGCCGGAAATAAAGGAGGGGGAACTTGCGCCCGATTTTGACAGCAAATTTGGGGGGATACAAGCCACTGGTTGTATACATTTTACTTGCTGTTTGTAAGCTTTCTGCTACCTCTAAGTAATGTTTCCAGTGGCCTGGCAAACCTGCACGGCGTCGATGGTGTCGTCGACACAGTATACTCGTAAATTGTAGTCCGGCGCGACGCTCTGACAAGTCGCAGGCACGAACACCGCCATTCTGAGCAGCTTGGCCGCCCGAGAACCACCTGCAGACGCCTGACCAATCAGCGCGTAGCGCGCTGTGACGTCACACATCACGTGACACCGGGTCGAGTCGACCTGCACGTAGATGGGCGTGTTGAGCGTCTCCTGCCCTACGGTCGTCACCGTCTGAACAGCATTAACACACAACAAGGTTCAAACATCTTGGCTTGTCTTCTACCGACATATAGGCAGAAAGTGATCAGTAACGTATCTAACAAGAAATTTGAACTAATGCTCACGAGACGCGCGAAAGCCTATAGCAGTTTGTGTTGGAAAACTGTCAGTCTATCTCAACCCATTTCGTCGCGACTTTTACGGGGGTATCGCTATTTGATGGCCTCGTGCGCAGGTTTCTTTAAACTTAGAAAATCTATACTTGAACCGTCGAAATCTACGTTCAATGCTGAAAATTTCACACGCAACTTTTCTATGTCTATCTCAATTGGTTTCCGCGCAATTCGTTCCTGAAGTGTCTCGCAGCCCGAAATCGCCAAAATCCACAAAAACCCCTATTTTATCGTTCAAAGTCATCCAAGGTCATTGAATTCGATGGCAATCGAAAGCCAGTGTACGACTTCCTATTAGTGATTAATAGTAATCTAGGCCCTATCTCGCACCGTTATTGAGATACAGCGACTTATTGGCTAAAAATCGCCAATTTTTCCCACCCCCTCTTATTTAGCGCCCTCGTTTGCGATGACCCCCTTAAAATTTATGGAAAAGCTTTACTGTTCCTGAAACTAGAGTCTTTCGGGCAGTTGATGGTGAAGATTTGGTGATCCTAGCTTGCACCGTTTTTGACTGATCTACCCGTGTGACGGACGGACAGACGGACGGACGGACAGACAGACAGACGGACGAACAGAATTGCGATGGCTAAGACGCGCTAAAAGCAATAGCTGCTTTCGTTCGTAAAAAAGTGAAAAGTTGGCCCCGCCCACGTGCAGATACAGCAGCAATATTTTTGTGTTAAACCTGCCTAGCCCATAGCTGACTTCTTTTTTCTTATGATTAATTTTTCGCTTCTCGCTAATTTCTCACCATCGAAAGGAGCCGAAGATGCAATGGCCCGCAAACTAAAGATGCATACAAAGCGACGTATCGTAACTGAACTAAACTGAGCGAGCCCACGTGTCATTGGCTATTGATTGACGGGTACGTAAGCGTAGTCACGTAGTCATCGACGCCGTTAGGTGATGCCTACTGTAATGCATTACTGCTTACCGATTGTTCAGTTCGTCAAAATCTAAACCGTGTCAGTTCAGTTCAGCTCAGTTCAGTTCAGTTACGTCGCTGTGTAACACGCCGCTGAAAGTGGCGAAGTGACGGCGCATCTTGCCTTCCAGTGAGTGAGTTGGCTGCGTGCTGAGTCGTCAGCGCAGTGGACGGACAGCGTCCACTGACCCTGGCGTGTAAAGGCACAGTGTTGGAATGACAGGACGACTGGCTTGCAGAGCTGCAGGGACGTCGGACCAAACAACATCACTGGACTCAGCATCGTCTGCATTTCTACAAACACGCACAATGGCGTGTTCCTTTCCCCTTTTGTCCCTCGCCTCCCTTTTCTTCTTTCCCTTATCTCACCCCCATTCCCTTTTCTTCCCGTGTTCTCATTCCCTCCTTTCTGTTAGATCTGGTGGTAACGGTTTTTAAAATTATTTTTCTGAGAATCAACTAACCAAATCCGCAAATTTAGTGCTTATGTTTTGCCTAGTAGATTGGGAGGGGAAAAATCTGGACCTTCTACCCCCCCCTGTACACGCCACCGCAGATGCAATCTAATCAGTGTTTGAATTGCAGGGGAGGTTGTGGGTTCAACCCCCAACTGTTTACTCAACCCCCTAACACCCTGTAAAACTATCCGCTGGGGGTCAGCTAGTGACAGCTACATGTATGTAATATATACATAGTATTTACATCACAATTTTGGTTGAGCTTTGACCGTCGAAAAGTTAAACCCCGCAGCTAATTTTTCACAATTCAAACACTGAGTCTAATCCATCAGCAGCAGCATCGTTCAGCTTGCGAATAAGTTCATTTCCCAAAATCATATACCGGGTGGCCCAATGCTTATTATTTCAGCATCGTCGTTCTTTATAATAACATTTACTCGTCAGAAATGACAGATACCTAAGTAGACTTACTATAGGCTACAGTCAAACGCAGGGTTTTCAATAGCGGACGTTTGGGCGTAAATACGCCCAAAAATTTCAGCCCGTACGCCCAAATTTTAAGATGTGGACGTCACGACGTCCAAATCAATTTGCTTCTTATTACATTTGTTTGTTTATAATAAGCTGGAAATTAAAGACATAATCCTTTTTCCAATGTTTCGTTAGTTCAATTATTTTCGCTGACCGTCGTGTTTCTGAATACTTCATTTCATGAAGACGTGGCATGGCAACCATATATAACTTATTCTGTGAACAGATCTGATCCAGAAACTGCAACTTTCGTTTTGCATAAAGCTAGTAAAGTTGAATGTTGCTTGTTTTTACAAGAAAGCCCAGCTATCGCTAAGGAAGATGCGCTACAGTCTATATACTTCCTGTTGCACTACTGACCTTCAAGGTCATCTAAGGTCAATAATTTTCATGTCATTTGAAAGTCAAAATGTGACTTCCTACTAGTGATTAATAGGTAACTTGGCGCTATCTCTTTCATTAAAATTGCAGCAAAACCGTTGCAGATGGAGACATGGTTACTATTGACAGCCTATAGGAAGTCGCCAGCCTCCTATCCAATACTACAGTCGCCGACCCTCTACGACTTACCGTTTTGTTACAATACCGCACGATTGGCATACCATAGTGCGTTATGACTTTCCAAGGTCATCTAAGGCCAATTATTTTCATGTCATTCAAAAGCCAATGTGCGACTTCTTATTAGTAATCAAATAGCAACCTAGGCCCTATCTCGCACCGTTTAACCACAATACATTCATGAGAGACAGACCGACAGACAGATCGACAGACAGACGTCTGACGACAATCGTGCCACAGATACGCTATTCAGCATGGCTGTAGCGCGTAAAAACCACGACCTATGTTGGTGGTGACGCATATGTAGTAAGTCTTGTTTTGCATTAAGTTTTTGCTTGATTTTTCTTGTAGGCCTACTGCTTGACTTCCAGATTTTGTACACTGACGTCCAAATGTTTTAGCTTGGAAGTCATGACGTCCTGAAAATTCAGGTCTATTGAAAACCCTGATCAAACGTAGGCCTATATACAAGAGAAAAATGCGCTGTAAATACAGACCGGAAAGTTTCGGTCGATCCGTGTCATCTCGCAGCACGGCCAAGAAGATGTCGACATTAGCGCCTTGTCTGACAGCACCCTCAGGTATTGTGAGACACACACCTACCATTAATTTACGATAAACTTCACTGAATATTAACAACGCCGATTCTCAAAATTTTTTCACTAGCCAAATCGATGGTAAACTTTACATACACTTCGAAAGCGTTGTGATATAGGGTCTACTGAAAGCTACAAGGTAGTGAGTGACCTTAGGCCCTATATAGATTTTACTCGGCAGTGTAGCAATGCGTTTGTAGTGTAATCATTGTGAATGGATCTTTAGTGATCACTTAAGTTAACCTAAATTGGAATTTACTGCAGAGTGTGACACAATGTTCAGCACACCTGGGATACGATTATAAATACGACTTTAGCCTTATTTTGGTGTCAGACGCTTGGCGAGCCTCGAACCATCTTGCATCAGTTATCAGCTTTAGAGCGAGTTTTCCCGACTCAAGTCTAAATTCCATCACGGCGGTTTTGCGACAGAGTCACGAAAGTCCGCGGAAACGGTTTGAAAGCCCGAAACTTCTTCGTGACTTGTTTACTTCTTCGTGACTTCGCCGTTTCATAAATTATTTGTCACCGTTTGTGTCCACGACTTTCGTGAACTGTGTCCGCCGGAAAGTCGGCGTAATGGAACGTGGGCTTTACCATGCAGCTGCACCTTTTTTAAGCCTACTGTCAAGTGTCAATAATGATGATAACAATATTAGCAGTATTGCAAATATCAGCGAAATTGCAGCAACAATATTAGCGCGTATCTCGATGCTGCATTTTAGCATTCTTGGAATGCACGATAAATAGATGAATAATGTAAGCAAGTGAATAAATTTCTAAAGCGTACAATAACGTCGGTAAAAAACTCGCCGAATATGAGGCGCTGGGGTGAGACGGGGCGCTGTGAAGATGGCTAGAGTTTGACAACAAGAATGTTTTAGTTGACGACGAAAGAAAGTTATCGAACAAACATTGCAACAAACCCGTCGAGCGGGGTGGGAGAGAAGCTTTTTCCCGGCCCTGCGACGTTTGGGGGTCCCGACGCCCGACGTCGCTCATAAATTATAAAGTACACCAGAATGTACCATTTTAAACAGCAAAATTTAAAAATTTTCTCCCGGACGGGCCCCGCGAGAATGTTTTCCTCGGGTTCCACTGTAGTCCTCAACGTCAAATGGTAGGGAATTTCAAATGGCCTAGTAGGAACAGTTAAATCTACAGAAAACGTCTAGATCCAAAACACGTGCACGACAAAAACCCAGCTGTCGCTAAAGTGGGGCTGACCATACTGGTTGTCTCTGACCTTGAAGGGCATCCAAGGTCGATGATTTTCATTTCGTCTGAAAGAGCATATGCCACTTCCTATCAGTGATTTATAGTGATTAATAGTACGCCCTATCTTGCACCGTTTAGCCACAATACATCCGTGATAGACGGGCGGATGACAACCAGGACAAAGAGTCGACCTTCAAAGCTTGCAGATTAGCTGTCGGCCCAATAATAATGCAAGTTAGGAGGTAGCGGCAGGTACCGGAGTGCGGAAGAACAAGGCGTGCTCCAGCATGCGTTACAGTCTGCCAGACAAACGCGTCTTCGTCCAAGTTTTCCGGTAGAAGACCCTCGTACACTGCTGACCCAGTGGACTGTCTGTTTACTCGGCGTCCAGTCTGCAGCACAGATGCAAAAACGTTCCAGAAAAATAAAAAAACACGTTAAAAACGTAAAAACGTGACAGGAATTAAAAAAAAGTTTAAAACGTCGAATAAAAAAAGTTAGCTTTAATTTGTTTAACCTTATGCCTTATGCTTAATTTCAATTCAACCGTGAAGACAACTACTGCATTAACTATTACTAGCAAATACTACTAATACTTAGGCTACAAAAATAGATTGAACGACACTACGTGGGTTCATGTTTCGTCGAGAAGTAGGACTATCTCTTCGGTCGACACTTTCTCTTAGAATAAATACCAAGACAATCGGAAACATAAACTGAAGTTAGAATTCAGTGTTATCTTTCTTCTAAGAACCAACATTTCCGATTATCTACCGGATAAGAAGAAAGATAACCGGAAACGGCAGCTAACACCAAAGTTAATTTGAGCATTACTGATTAACACCAAACAGATCCAATGCAAAAGAATAGGCGGATTTTCTTAATCCCTAGCGATTATAAACTTTCTAATCGATTTTCAGTTCACTTTTTAATCTCTGGATAAGAAGTAAGTTAATCGGATTCGGTTCTTAGCAGATGTCAGATTAAGCGGATGCCGATTAGAAAAAAAGATAATCCTACTTCTCGACGAAACATGAACTCACGTACTGCTAGCCGACGCAACTGAATCACCAACAAGTTTATGACTCTGGTCATAAGGCAAACTGCCAAGGTAAACTGCCACGACTATAGCCTATTAGGCCTAATTCGTTTTTGTGGTTTCAAAAGTGCTTCTCGAGGTTCTTAGTGGCATTTCCAATAATCGTTTTTAATAAAAAAAACGTTGAGAAAATAGCAAAAAAACGTCAAAAACGTAAAAACGTGACAGAAATAAAAAAACCGTAAAAACGTTCATTACATCGATGGTCTGCAGTGCTTGTTCGTTGGAGGTGATCGAATTATTGACGAAATTTTCAACAAAAGTTTTGTTTAAATAAAAAACGTTAAAAAATAAAAAAAAACCGTTGAAAACGCAAAAAAATGTGTATTACATCTACGGTTCGTTCGAGCTGGCCAGGCTCGGAGCCGGTGGCAGATATGATTGACAGTCGGTTGATGTGGTCCGAATCTGAACGTCGTCTGGCCCTGCGGTGCATGCTGGGTAGGACGGGTGAAGACTGGGCCGTCTGTGAGGTCTCCAGTGCAGCCGGGTAGACCACTGGTAGACCACAGGCACGCTTAGGCAGTGTTGAACGGACCACCTGCAAAACAGTTTTATACAATGTCGACAAACCGTAACTCAAAAGCCCTATAGCCCTATACACTGACTCTGACTCAGAGCAAAAAACTTTAACAGTTTACAAAGCTATGCAAGAACGATATGAATCAAAACTCGAAAACGACAAAAATGGTTTTAGGGCGATATTATCGTGTGTTGAATCCCAGACTAGCCTTTACAAGACTAGCCATCCTAAATACTTGAAAAATATTACTGTATATTCTAAACAAAATTTCGTTGTAGATACTTTTACTAGGTGCCAAGCGAGTTGATATGGCAACAGGAGTCGCCAGGGGAAAATTCAAATGACACCATCAGATAGAGCGGGCCCGAAAATAGGGAGGTATGTGCAAAGAGCGAGCAATTATTTTTTACGGGGGCTAAGTTATAGTCAATTTTGTCCCAAAATTCGCTGCCATGGCAACGGTAATCGGCAACGGTAATCGGCAGGGGAGAAATTTAAATGACACCATCGGATAGCCTGGGTCCGAAAATAGAAAGTAGGTAAAACAACGCGCGATTATCTCTTACGGGGGCCGAGTCTCAAAATTCGTTGCCATAGAAACGGGGGTCGGTAGAAAAAAATTTGAATGACACCGTCGAATAGCGCGGGCCCTTACAACAGTGTCAGCACTATCGTGCTGCACTGTGATCCTATTACAACGTCGAGCACAATTTTTTTTGCCAAAAATAGACTGGCACTCGATGGTCTTTAAACTGTCGACTCGACCGCGCATCAAATGCTGAAAACTCGAAAGTCAACTTGACAATTTTTACGTGCGACAGCAGATATAATGCTAATTGCGGTTTGACTATCGTAGAGGCGTCTGTGCGTCCGTCCGTCACACCCTGCAGCGATGTAAGCTAAAATCACGAAACTACAAAGACTCTAATTTTGTGAAGAAATTTGATGCAGCTTGGCGAGGAGTCGAACAAGGACGTCAAAAAGGAGTACACATAACAAGTCGTTATTGTACCGCTATCGACTCGTTTAAAGTGGAAACGATTGCAGACAGTAGCAAAAATTTTGAAAATCGGCTAATATTTGATGAAGCACATGTAAACATGTATCTACGGTCGCGCCTGGAATCTTGACCAGAAGGTATCCAATGACCTTGTCAAAGAGCTGAAAGACATCTCGCCACCACTTGCTGACAGCCAGGGTGATATACTGGTAGAAGAAGTACAAAAGGCCATGAA
>Ga0209367_1008141_pt1 | contig 14352 bp, 6 predicted proteins | sample WorMetLIZISLAND2_FD_187412 | JGI IMG/M metagenome (GOLD analysis project Ga0209367, IMG submission 187412) | Marine gutless worms symbiont microbial communities from Max Planck institute for Marine Microbiology, Germany - Olavius geniculatus... ... | reverse complement strand
GATGCACTGTAGAATACGCTCAGACAAAGGAGTCGACATGGGAAATGGCTGATGCTGAACTGGATACTTTCTTGGGACTATTGTATCTACGTGGAGTCATGAACGCCAAAAACTTCCCTCTTGATTTTACTCTGGTTAGACGAGTATGGCTGTCAGGCCTTCCGCCAGGCAATGCCTTGAAATCGCTTCAGACAAATCAAGTCATTCATCAGATTCGACTGCCGAAGTACTCTCAGCGAGAGAATAAAGGAAGACAAGTTTTGCATGATGTCATGGGTACTGTCACGTTTTGTAGAAAACTGTCAGAAAGCTTTTATTCCAGACGTATCATTGACTGTTGATGAACAGCTGTTTCCGACCAAAGCTCGTTGTAGATTCACACAGTTCATGCCCAAAAAGTAGGACCAACCGAATTCAGGGGAAAAAATGCATGATTTCACGGCAGAATTTTAAAAATGTGTCAAATTTCACGGAAAATTTACGGAAAGAGTTTCGGAAATTCACGGGCCACACAGACGTTATTTCGAGGTGCTGTGCTAATGCAAACGAAGAAATTTCAGAACAACGAATATTTACTACACTAAGTCAAGACTCAAGACAGTCAATGTCAACTACTTAGTGCTAAAGTGCGACACGTAGCAAACAGCAACATCCGTACAAAAGCTGCTGATAAAACTCTGGAGTTGTCATAAATTAAACTAAAAGCGCTAAAATTCACGAAAAATCACGGATGTCATGGAAATCGGCGTTTTTCACGGAAGACGGCCAATTTCACGGAAAATGTCACGGCCGTGAAATCGTGAATTAAGTTGGTCCCTAATAATAGGCCTAGCGCCGGTACAACTGGCAGATGCAAAGGGGCCAAGGGGCAATAGGCCTACGTGCACTGGCGTAGCCATAGGGAAGGCACGTGCCCCCTCCTGGAAGCTTAGGCTACTCAGCTACCAAAGCACTCTATTTCTCAGTGGTGTAGCCAGAAATGTCAATTGGGAAGGGCTGGGGGCCTCGTCTCCCTTGCCCTCCCTTTCCCTTCCCCATTTCGTTTCTCCCTTCCCTATTCCTCCCCCTTTTACCTCTTTCCTCCTTTTTCCTCTCCTTTTTTCTCGTTTCCTCCCTTCACTTAGAAGTAGGGCCCCTTAAAATCTGGGTAGGGGATCTGGGGGAGCGCTGTGAGCTCCTCCAGCGGGGTCTGGGGCGGAACTGCAACCGAAATAGAATTTTATGCATTTAGCTTTAAAAGACGAAAACTGGTTGCAACTATCTTAATTATTTATTTTGAGAATATATTGATCAAATTGGCAAATTTAGTGCAGTTTGAACGTATGCTCAAATATCTTGTCTGGAGAATTGGGGAAAGGGGGTTGGGCCCTATATGCTACTGGTATTTTTACACCAAACAAGAAATTTGAGCTAATGCTCACAAGATGCGCAAAAGTCTATAGCAGTTCCTGTTCAGTAGTTTAGCTGAAAATTGGGGTGTTCATGCTAAGTTAATTTACAAATACCAAATTCCCTATTTGGATCGCATAACGATAGTTGCATGGTGCCACCTTGTGAATGATATAGACTTGCATCACAGCTCGAAATCGCCCAAAAAATTTTTTAAAAACCCTATTTTGGCGTTCAAGCTCATCTAAGGTCATTGAATTGGGTGGCAATCGAGAGCCAGTGTACGACTTCCTATTAGTGATTAATAGTAACCTGGGCCCTATCTCGCACCGTTACTGAGATACAGCGACTTATTGGCTAAAAATCGCAAATTTTGCCAACCCCCCTCTCATTTAACGCCCTCGTTCGGGGTGACCACCGTCGAATTTATGGAAAACCTTTATGGTTCCCGAAACTAGAGTCTTCCAGGCAGCCGACAGTGAAGATTTGGTGATTCTAGATTGCACCGTTCTGACTGATCCAACCGTGTGACAGACGGACGGACGAACAAACAGATGGACAGAGAGAATTGCGATGGCTAAGATGCGCTGAAAGCAGTAGCTGTTTTTGCGTGTAAAAATCGGCTGGTGAGGAGGCACAGCCCATTACCAGACTCTTCACTTGGAGAGAAAGAACACCCTTTTCACGTCCTACATCCATATCCTGGCTACGCCACAAGAACCAGGAGTTTTTTAAGGAGAGGGGGCAGGTCGAGCGCCAAAGGCACATGCCGATTCGTTTTCCCCTTCCCACACATGGTTTGAGAAGAGGGCAGTACCCCTTCCCTGCAATTTTTATGATATTTTATGTCAAAATGGTGTATTTTCTGGACTCTGCTGCTAAAACTTGTTTTTTATGACCAATAAAACCAGTAAAATATAAGCTTACATCCAGAATGCATAAACTGTCATATGGAGTCAAGATTGATTTGCATGCATTATGCTATAAGAGCGTTATTTATTATCACTTACTTCTACATAAGCGTAGCCAAAAATTGCAGTCATTAGGGGCGAACTGGGGCTTCAAGGGCCAAAAATCGAGACCAAAGGCTGAGAACAGGGGTATAAATTTTGTTAGTTTTACTGCATAATTTTATAATGCACTGCATTGGGAAGCCAAAGCAGAGGGCAACTTTTGGCATCTTGGTTGGCATATGACCCACTTGCCCTTATCTCTCCCTGAATCCGCACATGCAAATGTGTTTTGGTGTGGCTTTGGGGCCTGTGAAAGTTTGTAGTGCAAAAGGGGCAGCTTTGCATCTGAACTGAGAGACTAATAATCAGCCTGTAGTTGCTTAGTTTATATTTCTTGATCTCTGTACTTTTGTGGATGGTTACTTGCCAGCTGACATTACAACTAAGGATGTAAAAATGTGTTCGCCATGGTTTTTGTTGTTATAAAACATTTGTCGTTTTATTGTGGTCATTGCTTCAACATTCAATGTGTATTTTGACCGTTTTTACGCGTCAAAGCAGCTACTGCTTTCAGTGCGTCTTAGCCATCACAGTTCTGTCTGTTCGTCTGTCACACGGTTGGATCAGTCAAACGGTGCAAGATAGAATCACCAAATCTTCACCATTGGCTGCCAGGAAGACTCTAGTTAAAGTTGGCTTTGGCTCTTGAAACCTCAACATCGTGTGTCGAGTGTTATTCAGTTACTTAGGCGTCCTGATAGCATTGTGGCCCACCCACGCCAAACCACACACTCAGCATACTTCCAATCATGTGACAAGTTTCTCCAAGATCTTGTGGTGAAAAAAATGAATAAATAAAAAAACGTCAGTGGTAAAACATAAGCCCACTGTGAACTGTTGTTCTGGATGGACTAATAATAATAATATATGTAAAAAACTTACCAGTTTACAACTGTGTGTAAGAACGATGTGATGATATCAGTCCTCTAAAACAGCAAAAATCATTTGGGTAACCTTAGATGGGGCTATGCATATGGCGTCCTTACAAGCTGACTTTAGTTGGTAATCACTAACATTTGAAAGACTGGGTGTGGTCTAGTTAACATCAATTGATTAGATTGTAGTAGCAATTCTGATGCACTTGAAGACTAAATACATTGCAAAACTCGTTGTGATGTGTTTAATGGTGAACACAAGTAAAATACATACAGATGCTCTAAGATTGAACTATCTGTTGTTTTTGATCGCGCGCTAGTGATGCTTTTAAATTTAAAAAAAATTAACGCTACTGGTTTTGCTACCATTTATGGTGAATAAGAAACTTTGAGCTGTACCGGTAGCGACGAAACCACGCTGGAGACTGGACTGTGGGTCTATGGCGGAAAACAACTGATGTCTGTCGGTGACGTACTGTTGCGACTGTGCGTGGTGATGGTGGTATGGTGTGGCGTAGTGTGACCCTGCCGCCGCAGCGAGGCGTGAGTACGGGTCACTGCCCGTGGCGCCGGCTGCAGCCAAGGCGTGGTGGTGATGCGGATGTGACGTGAAGTCGACGCCGAGCGCCGCGGCTGCTGAGCCTGGACCCGGCGCTTGCGGCACGCCGCTGTACGGCGGTGGGAAGTATGGCGGCTGGAAGTCAGGTGCTGCATCAGCCCCTGTGACGTAGCGTGACGTCACTCTGTGGCTGCCTGTTGATGCACCCGCGCCGCCAGCAGTCGACGAGCCAGCGTGCTGAGAGCTGTCCAGCGCGGCATTCAACTCACTCGACGAGGCACCGATCCCGAAGTCACGCCGCTCCTGCTGCTGCTGCCGCACACGCATCACCAGCATCAACAATCTTCATCTATCACACACAATCTAGTAATGTTAGCGCAATGCGCTACCTAAACACAATGGCTAAGTGCGTAGAAAAAGTTCGGTTGATTATCAGTTTTGAATGCATCGTGAAATAGCACGCGTCGATAGGCAAACATGAGTTGGCGACTTTCTACAATAAATGATTAACGTTGTATTTGTATTAAGTGTATTCGGGTCGAAGGGATCCGATTTCTATTCCACTGTGCTTTACACTGAAAAAGTCTTTCGCAGACTGCGACATGGTGACGACGAGAAGTATATGCTACTAAAAATGATTATTGCCAAATGTTAACTTCTATTGTCAGTGATGTTTGTAGAGTTGCCTAAATTGTTTAAAATTTTAATTAAAAAATACAAAAAGTACAAGCGATGCGACAATAAAAGTTACACTTACAAAGTAGTCTTGTGGTGCTTTGCGGTAAGGTGCCATCTACAAGTGAATAACATAACATGCAAACAAAGTAAACCTATTAGTCTGTTGAGTATTTTTATATACAACAAATAGTATACAAGCTAGTATTTTTTATTTCGTATATTGTTAGGGTTTTTTCGTAAAATGTTGGGTAATGTGCCTTCAAGTATTCGAATCAAAGTGTTCTCAGGTAAGTTATTATTTTTAATTAGGGACGCTAAAAATGCACGGCATGAAAATGCAAGACATGAAAATGTAGCACAAACGTGAGGAGAGTTAAAATGCATGCAGGACTGGAAAATGGGGCACAAACTTATATGGGGTGGAAAATGCAGGAACGGGAAAAGGGGAACAAGAAAAGTATGGAACGCCGTATGTCAAATAACTTCTGTGGGTCGATTTTAAGGTCTAACTGATGACCCTCGACAACATCAGAGCTGGTCATTTCACAGTTTGTTCAGGCGTAGTACATGCAGTATCTGAAATGTACGTCAGACGGCTACGACGGATACGCACAGGTAGTCGACGATCTGCTGTTTTTTTCGGGGTAACTTTTGCCTTGGTCAAAGACATAAAGGCAATAAATGCTAATGCTGTTTTTTCGGAACTGTACAAATGCAATTATAATTTAAGCCTATGTGAATGGTTTGCTTCGATTTTATCACAGCCATCCAAGCGAAACGAATCCCCATCATAAAATTTTATAAATTTGTGTAGTTTAGCATAAAAAACGTTTACAGGAAAGGAAAAAAATGAACGTACTGCATCAGAGTTTTATTTGGCACTGTTGTACATAAATTATGAGTAATCGGTATAGGTAGTAAAGTGACTATACCTAGTTGTTTTCAATAAATATTGATTGCTTTTATGCTATACACGTATGTGTCTGTTTGCTTTCCATACTGACTTGTTTCACATTTTCTAGTCCTGCATTTTCAACCCCCTGCAATTTTCTTTGTGCCGAATTTTCATATCATGCATTTTAGTCCCCCCCTTTTTAATTGTTTTCAACTTTTATTCGTACTCTGCGGCCGTTGGCAAAACATGAGCTATAGACGTCGAAGACAAACTATTCTGTGCTTATTTTAAATGCTTTCATACGCATGCAGGAGATCAAACATGCAGGAGATGAGAATTCAACAGCGCGAGACCGGAACGACGTCATGCGCGGAAGCCTGACGCGGACGTCACAGACAAAAACTTCAACGTCCATAATATATGTGCACGTGTATGCTATGGTGTGTTCACAGTGTTGTTGCGGTGTGCGTATATATAATGAAAAACAATGCTTAGAAAAGAGCCGCCAGCGGCTTCGAGCGCATAGGCATATACACTGGTACGTCGATTGTGTACAACGTCGCTTCTTTGGCAAAGCCAGCGACTTTTTCTTGCCTTCAGCTACAATTAGAGCGAGTAGAGTTTCAGAGTCGGGCTCGGCCGCCTGCCATTGAAACGATCATTGTATAGCGACGACATAATTGGACAATCGCCTCGGAGAACACCAATTATAAACAGCGTCGCGACGGTCTCTTTATTGGCTGCCAAGTCGTGCAATGAAAAGTTGCTTGTATAGTCGGCGTAATTATGCGGACAGCGTCTGCGTTGAACTTAACCTCCGCTCGGTCCGCTGCGATCGTCGTCAGTCTCTGCAGAGCTAGTTGCACCATCTTCCTTCTGTTGTCGTAGTGGCGGCGAACACACAGTAGATGCGGCAACGTAGAACCGTTTTCATGCAAAAGTGCGTAAAATGAGATTACGTGTATTGCATCTTATACTGCATGGAACAGCAGAAGGGCAAAATATCAGCAGTGGGAAAAATATACGGCCAAGTGCAGCTAAAACAGCAAAACGGCAAATGCTGTGATAGCATAGACCTATCAAATCTGCAACATTGTCTCAATCAATAAATAAATCAAGATACATTTCCTGTTCACTTAAATCTTATGTCGATTATCGCGCATGTGCGGCTAATCATTTAATGGTTAACTTTTAAAAAAAAACGTTGTTCATACTTCTTGTTGTTTTCAATTACCTGTACTTTTGTGGACAGAAGTCAAGACGATTCTTATTGTCTCCATATATTATAATTTGCCACTTAAAATTACGTAAAATTTCATCTCTTGAGACGCTGCGCGAATTTACGGCCTCTAATATGTGTTTTTCGTTGTCATTGCGTAACACTGTACACCAGTTACAACCCGACTGCTGATTACATGCCAGTGCTCAATCGTCAGCGTCGATGTCGACATTCTGAAGCATTAGCGTTGCTCGTAAAGCCAAAACCAAATGACACCATTACAAGACGGCAGGTGAGCGTCTAATTTCACCAGTTAATTGTCTTAGATCTGCCACTTCTGCGGTCAGGTTTGAGATAGGTTTTTCCGAATTTAGCAGCCTTACATAAACCAGGGAATGATGTGCTGCATTAAGGGTGCTTTTAAATGTTGCAATACGCCATAAAAGGTACCCAGAAGCCAAAAATTGCGTTGTTGTCCGATATTCTCTGGTTTTTCGGCCGAGCACGCTTAAATCCGCCTGTGTGCAGGTATATAGGTGCAAGACTATAACATTATAAACAATGCGTTGTCTGATGGCATCGCAAACAACACGCCTGCAGCAGCAGAAATGTCACAATCACGTGACACGGGCGGACGTGGAGGCGGTATATTATAGAGCTAGGTGTGTGTTGGGCGCAGGTGACATAGACGTTAGTCGCTCATCGACGTGTTTAGACGCTCGCTTAGACGCCAGCTGCTGAGGATTTGTCTGCAGACTGCGAGCCGGCGACTTACGATGCCGCTTTTATCCGTCTGCATGATACCAACGCCCGCCCGACTGCTGCTGTCACTGACTCCATTATCCACAACACTGCTGTTGTTGTTGCTGCTGCTGCTGCTCATCCGCTGACAAAGCTGAGCTGACTCTCACAGACACGCTGCGTCGTGATGTCGCACGCCAGCCAGCTTTATATCCACATTATTAGTGTTTTCGTCCTTCTGTGCATGGTTTCCATCGACAGCAAATAACCGCAGCCAGCAATGTCCGTAAAGTTGGCTAAGCCAACTCAAATATTGCCAGCACGCACATTAATCGAACTAAATAAACATCAGTAGTGCGGCAAACGGGCAAAATAAAACATCCCCAAAGTTGATTATTTTGTTTACTTAAGTTGTGTGTTTTTTTATTATTTGCATTTAGCCTCTGTTTCTACCATGTTTATGGTGAATAAAGCTTCGTGTGTGTTAACTGCTGTTTTCTCAGCACCGCGTAAAATTTTAACGCGATATTTTACACATTTATTACCTGTTCATGGCTGCGTATGTAAGCCAAGCGGCATTTGATACTCTATTATTGTTACTCTATTACTAGGCCTATTTAAGTTACAATTTTGTCTGCGAGACAAGATCGTGATTTTGCACATTCCAAAAGATTGCAATGAGTTAACGCGAACTGTAAACAACTGGGCCCATTTTGTTGCTTGTGACGTCAAAGTGACTTGAACTTTATAAACAAAATTTGTAATTTTTTGTTGTACATTTCTGGTCACATTTATTGACAAGTTTTTACCAAAAACCAAAATCCATCGCTAAATATAACTAAAACAGGCATTGCAGGTGATCTAGGACAACTTGCCATTAAACAAAGTTTTTTTTTAAAAACTTTACTAAAAATTAAATGCATGAGTTTTACGTAAAAGCTGGCGGTGGACACTTCATGTTATCACAGTCACTGACAAATTGTTCATTGTGTCGTTCGAATGACAATGTGTTTTCTACAGTGCAAACATTATGCGCTTTTCATTCCGTATAAACGCACATTCCGCTGCATGTAAACGTGCGACTGACAAATGACGATGCGGCTACAGAAAATACATTAATAAATTTCTCGTGGTTAAAGGTATGCATGCCCTGTAGTAGTTCTGTGCAAATTTTGCATTAAAAATCCAAGCGGCTACTCAGAAAATGGCAAAAAAAATCTTCAGAGGATGCTTTTTACAACACACTTTGAGCTTCAGCATTGGTTGATTTTTAAAACACATATATGAAAATTAAACATTTTTTTGTATATGGCTACCACTAAGTTTCTTATAATTTGTTAGTCGCTAATGCAATAACTAAGACTGCCGCTTCAAAAAATTTTTATTTACATCTGTTTCATTAAAGTATTACAACTGCTTTCCGATGACTTTTTGACAATATACAAATATTACAACAAAACAATTTTAAGCTGTAACAAATATTAAAAAAATAAAACCATTACAATAGTGGCACGCAACAGCCAACAACATTAAACATGTGCTAGGTAAATACATTAACGCCAAAATATAGTTTACTAGGGACAAAACGGTGACGCAAAACAAAATTTGTGCACACTAATACTAATTAATTCACATGAAACTACCAACAAAATGATATTCAGTATCCCATACATTAGCCAGTGCAGAAAAAATCAAGTGATCAATAATGATATTGAATGAATTAACGCATCGCAGCTCTTACCTGCCATCCGCTGGAGTCTAGAGATATGAAAGACATGTCCGCCGTTTAGTGTAGGTCTATGTCGCTATTGGAATTATAGCGCAGGATAATAGAGCCAGGTTTGACGTCAGCACTTCGATCAGCAGTCCGTCTTCCGTGCTGCGGATGCTGCGGGCGTGACTGTTAGCCAAATCTTTCCTCTATAATAGAGTCCCGCAAATGAACAGGGAACGTGCTGATGGCAATCTAAATGCCCGCAGTGCGTGGTCGATGATACTTCGATGTAGTGGACAGTTCTTGACGATGATGCGCCCGTAAGGAGATACCTTCGGGATACGACTCCGCGCTGGCTAGTGGCTATGTACTGCAGGAAGAAGATGTCTAATATAGGATAGACCGTGGCGGCTGAGTGTGCTGCTAGCGAAGTGTGCAGATTGGCTTCAGGTCGGCCTGCCCATCGGCGCCAAATCGCTGGCAGGCAGGCGTCGCCAACGTCCAACCCTCACGACACGATTGGCTCGAGCTAGTCTTGCACACGACGATGTCGCCGCTCGCCAGCAGCCATCGCCGTTCGCGTCGCCACATCACCGCCACTCACTCGCAGAGTCTCATTAGTGCCACTCATCTTCACTCCAGCCAGCCGGGCAGTCAGCCTGGCAGTCGTTAATTGCGCAACAGAGATACGCTACGATGCACTGCCAAGTGCCGATCAACGCCGCACGGCCCGCAAGATGCTTCCGCTGCTTTTCACACTTTCTCCGGTAATTACCGGCAAATGCCACCGCAGCGTAAAATTTGTTTGCAGTCAAAAAAACAAAGACACTTCATAAACATTCGACGTAGTGCGCGATCTAATATTTACTGACGGATTAACCGCTGCGAATTCGATTACTGCTTGCCTATAGGTGCTGTTATTCTTGTAGTACTGTCTGTGAAATCTGCAACCCTGACACATCGTCTTGTGCAGATTAAGCTTTTGTGAGACTAGGTTAGATACCACACTTTCGGAGGAGCAACAAAATTTTCGTAAATTTCTTGTGCGACTTATTTCGGAGACAGTGAAGGAATATAGGGTACCACATGCAGCCAGCGCTGCTATACGAGCTATCATAAAACCACGTCACCTCAGCTGATGTGTGGTGGTTGCATACGAACTGTCTCTTGAAAGACTGCCGAGACAATCCAATTGTCGCCTGTATATGCGGTGACAAAGCTTACAGGTTTCTCGAAAATAGTTCGAGTGTCGGTTTCATAATAATGCTTGATATTGATAGTAATGCTTATATGCTTATTTACTCGTTAATCGTTTCGCACGCGTACGCTAACTTATCCGTAAGTGTGGCGATCATCCGGTCGCATGGTGAATGCACGGTAGGCCAGACCAAAGGCTGCATGGCTGCTGTCGATAGGATGACGACGACAACGTTGCCGGCGGCGTCGACGTCGATTACACACAACAGCGGTAGCGCCACGGCGCATCGACTGACATCACACCCACAATCATCCACGAAGCTGCTGCAGCTTCTCCACCGCCGTTCACAGATTGGCTGCGTAGTCCCTTTAAGCACGGCCAATTTGAGCCGAAGATTGCGTCGCTGTCGCCGTGCAGCATTCACTCACTGACGCGTGCTTGTCGCTTCTCTGTACTCAGTGCTCCATCACTCTTATACCTCTTTTACTGTGGACACCGTCCATTTCCGTCGTGTTGTTGTAGGCTATGCATGCAAGAATGATACGGATATAAATCACTTAGTGCAGGCTGCGTCTATTCTGCCAGAAATGTGATGTTGACAACCGCGATGATCTTTTCACGTAAACTTACATCATATGAGGATACGAGATGATGATAAGTGTGTACTTTTATAAATATGCGGGATTTCTCATTTCTATTTACTATTGCAAATTTTTCGGAAAATATGCCAGTGAAAACGTTTTGCAAATCGGTCAGTATTCGATACCGACGTCAAAAACTCGGCAGTTTGCTTCATTGCCTCACGGTGTATATAGGCTACACTTCACCACGGCTTACGTTCAGGCCCTACTTGTTGCAGTGCGGTCATTGATCGTTCGATATACATAAATCACTAGTATACTTTCGGTACGGCGAAGAGCCGTGCTGTGAACTCTGCGTGCAGTGCGGACACAAAACGCAGGCATGCGACAGTGCATGACGTGTTCCGCTGACGACCGAAGAATCCGGAGGGCATCACGGAGCAGAGCACGCCGCTCGCCGCCGCAGCAATCTAAACTCGCTCGCAGCACTGTCATAACTTGAGACGACCGCCGCGCCGCCCGAACTTCTTTGTTCGTACTGCATGGTGACGTCTGCTGTCCGTCGACCAGACCAAGTGCGCACCGTAATCACCGGGTGTCTGTTCTCTTCACAGCGACCGAATCTCAATCAGTCAGCTAGCTAGCACCGCGTCTCGTCTCTGTAGAACGATATGCAGACCGGAGCTGTCCGTCGAAAATCAAATAATCGTCCGCGCGCGTTGGCGATAATTAATAATTGTTCTGGGCGAGCGAGCGTGGTCGGGCGTGCATAATATAGCTGAACGATGAACGATGCTCGTCGAGGGAGGGACAACGTTTAGGCTCGTCACAATTGCGTTATGGACTCGGCCGACGGCGCTAATAGTCACCCTGCATGGTCAGCCCACCCACACGCCGCCACACCCGGCCATCCAGCTAGCCGGTGTATAGCACCCACCAGCACGGAAACGACTATGTCCTTGCTACGCACAGTATCTACATCCGGTAACGTAACTTTTGCATGCGAAAGATGCTGATACTGCATGCAGCAAATTTGAGGGCCAAAACGCACATAATTTGGCAACTTTAACTTTGAATCAATCTCGATTGTTTGCGGAACGGGTAAAGATATCGCCAAGCGAAGAGGAGTCGTGGGTTAAAAAGGGGCGAGACAGGAAGTTACTGTTATTTTACGACAAACACTCAAATTTTTGTCAGACTTTCGACCGATTGTTGCAAATTGTGGACAAAGAATATTATGGGAGCCCAAAATTCTAACTTTGCCCTTCAGCTTTTTAAAAAACTTGGTTGTAAGTTTCAAATTTTGCGTTTTTAGACAAATATTTTCAAACACAAAGTTTTTGCGACAATTTTTAGACAGCCAAATATTTTGGATGAGCAATTGCCCCCGCCACGACATCACTGGACAAGCGGAAGACGGCTCCCCACTGAGCGTAAGCGTGTCCACGTCTGTTCGCCGCGTGGACGCTTGGCGTTTTCGAGCTATCAGGAATAAAATTTCCAACTCCTAAACTGACTCCACAAACGGGGATGGAGAGCTGGGTGCCTTCACGCTTGGCTCTGTCCCGAATTTCTAGTAGACTATGTTTATATTGGTGATACTTGATGTCAAAAAAATTTTTGTCTCTGACACATTCAATACGATTAATTGACCTCGCATATAGTTTGCCAAGATAGTGGCTTACTTTCTGAACGACACTGTGTATGACGTCACTACAATGCATGACTGGCGAAGAATGTTTCACAGCAGATGCTGTCTATAGCCTATACGTTTGCAACTGTTAATCACATCAGCTATCGTTGCAGCGGTTATGCGAATGCAGCGATTGTCCCTTCAACAAGCGACAGTACTGTATCACTGTATTATCAACTGCGTACGTAACAAGATACAGGCTTATCGACAGTAAGCCTAGTTTTGGTTGTCAATAGAATTAACGAGACACGCACATTTTAGGTCAATCTAGTAGCCGCATCCATGATACAGTGCAAATCATGTGGCCGTATTGATTAATCAACGCGTCTAATTTGCATGACTTCGATGTAATTCTGTCGTAATTAGAACGAAATGCAATCCTGTCCGAGACGTCGTTATTGTGTAGGCCTATACGACGACGTCGAACGGCCGTGAAACAGATCCGTGGACCGGCGGCTGCCCAGCCACTGTAGAGCTGTCCGGTGTAGCAGTGTCCGGTGACTGACAGCGAGCTAGTCAAGTGCGCTGTACTAGGTGCATCCAGTCGGACAGGTGTCCTGTGCCGGCGGCTATGTGCGTGCGCCCGGCTGCATGGCCTCTTGTCCCGTCCAGGTCACAGTCAGCGATGACAGTCGCTCGATTAGACATGCATAATCAAGCACTGCACGGATTCTATGCATCGGCGATGAGCGGCTGCTGCTGCTGCTGCCGCTGATGACGATGATACTGTTGCTACGCGTCGCCGATGACTTCGAGAACAGTACGATATCGTCATCATTTTTTTTTCTTTTTTATCCTTATCAAACGTAACGCTAAATAATTCACCGGCATAGTACTTGATTACCCGTGCCTTAGTTTCAATGTACAGCGTTGTTTTGTGTCCGTTGGATGTTGGCGCCGTCGGCAACTGAAATTATGTTATTTGAAAATAATACAGGGTGCGGCAAAAAAAGTAGCCCCTTAAAGTTTTTCGCTGTTTTCTCAACAACCGTTTAGCATATTAACCTGAAAATTTACAAATTTATTTAATAAATTGTTCTACGGCTAAATGCCAAGGAAAATTTGATTCCATTGAAAAATGACGAAGTTATAGATTTTTTAACATGACCGCTTACCGATTTTTCAGCGTGAAAAAATGTTCAAGCTGCAACACCAGTTCAATAACATCGTTGAAACGAGTCAAACAACACAGTTAACTAATGATCAGATGCCAAAATTCCATTGTCACTGTGAATGTTCGAAGTGTCCACCAACAGGTCCAAGCTCCAACACAAGCCTTTAGTCGCTTAATTTGAGAAGTCTTTCACAGTCTTGTCGATCGGTCCTTGTGGTAGGTTGCTCCGGATAACCTGAAGCGATTCCTTGAGTTCTGCGATTGTTTTTGGCTTTGTTTTAAGCTTGCAGTAAGCTCCAACATTGCACACCACACGTGATAGTCCACCGAATTTGCATTCGGCGAATTTAGAGGCCATTGGTCTTTTCTGATGAAATCTAGACAGTTGGCCCGCAGTCAGTTTCCTGCGCTGCGCGTTGTGTGTGCTGGTGCGCTGTCCTGCTGGAAGATGAATCCGGTGGACAGCCGGCGATTGCTTGAAAAGAACGACAATTTAGTGATAATTTATAAACAAAATAAATTACTGTTTGTCAATGGGTCACTGTGACGTCATCGACAGTAACGTGGTAACCGGTTTTTGAAAATTAAATAGCATTTTTAGCTTAAACATTTTTTAATGCTGAAAAATCGGTAGGCGGTCATGTTCAGAAGTCTATAATTTCGTCGTTTTTCAACAGAATCAT
>Ga0209367_1008140_pt1 | contig 14355 bp, 7 predicted proteins | sample WorMetLIZISLAND2_FD_187412 | JGI IMG/M metagenome (GOLD analysis project Ga0209367, IMG submission 187412) | Marine gutless worms symbiont microbial communities from Max Planck institute for Marine Microbiology, Germany - Olavius geniculatus... ... | reverse complement strand
TTCCATGCTAAGGCAGAAAGCGCTATCGTGTTGCTGCTAGATGGGCCTGAAAACTATCAGAAGATTTCCGTGGTCTATCCCAGGAAAAACCCGGGGCTCCTACAAGACCGGTCCGTCCCCGATAGGGGAAAGGCGCTTCCAGCGAGGAGAACTAAGGGAAAACAGTATTGGCTAGTGCAAAAATGTCAATTCATAAAAATTCCCGGGAATTCCCGCGGGAATTTTGCGAACGGCGAATTCCCGGGAATTCCCGGTGGCCTTGCTTACATTATCAGTGTTGTGCATGACCTCGAAAGTAAAGTTTACGCTGTTTTGTGTAACGTTAGACACACAGCAGCTTCGGCTGAAAATTTGCCAAATGGTAGGCCTATAGCACAAATACACACAGCAAAAATGCGCGTTTGCCAATCGGTCGAGTTGGTTTGCTGCAGGCTGTTCACTTTCGTCAGAAAGTACCGCGGTTTACTATTTCTCGTCGACAGTAGGAAGTTCGCGAGTGCGTGCAGAAAAAATGGGAAATCTGGACCGGATCGCCACGTACGCCAACTGGCCAGCGGCCACGGCGGTTTCCTGCTTGTCGCTGGCAAACTCTGGGTTCGTGTACACAGGCGTCTCGGACGAGGTGACCTGCCCGCTGTGTGGTCTCGCCATGAGCGACTGGCAGCAGAGAAACGTGAGCCCACTCAACGAGCATCGACTGCGTTCTCCACAGTGTCCGTTCTTCTCGGCGCAGTCGCCGAATAGCAGTGACAGTAAAGGTCTTACATCGGATGTTCAAGCACTGCCGACTACTGCCCACGTATCATCGATGGAACAGTCCACATCCAACATAGCGGAAGTCTATCGTTCAGCGCTGGAGCGTGCCAAGCGTCACGGCGTCATCGACAGCGACATCCAACCTACCGGAAACACTGTGACATCACGTGACCCGGAAGCAGGTATCCGTGCTGCGGTAGACCGCGTTAACCCCGACTACTTGCTGCTGAGAGAGGAGAGCGCGCGACTGTCGACGTTCCACGACTGGCCGGCGTGTGACGTCGTCCAGCCGTGCGACCTGGCCCGTGCTGGACTTTACTACACCGGACGCACTGACCGGGCGTGCTGTGCATTCTGTCGCGGTGTGCTTCACAACTGGCAGCCGGGCGATGACCCGTGGGTCGAGCACCGCCGACATTTTCCCGACTGTCCGTTCGTGCGTCAACAAGACGTCGGCAACATCCCCGCACACGCGTCACTCGACCAGCAGGTGGCAGCACTCATTGTCAGTGACATCACCCAGTACACTCCCAGTGACAACAGAAGCACAACTGCCACCACTGAAGCTGCTCAGTCTGCTGACAACCGCACAGAACTATTTGACCAAGAAGCACTAGGGACTCGCGGTAGTGAGCAACAGACGTCGCCGGCGACAAACTCGGCTCAGCAACGAACTACACAGAATACGTCGACGACAAGCACGCTTAGTAGGCTATAACTGCGCTGATTTCTTGTTTCTACGTTTTTTTATGGTGTGATACTTTAGACCTACCTGCCAGTCTGCCACCATAATGCACAAATTCCGTAACGCCGACTTTCACCGAGACTTCCCCTCCCCTCGGGGAAGTTTTGGCAAAAGTCACGGACACGGACCATGGAACGGAGATGTCATGGGGAAGTTTTGGGCTTTCAAACGACATGTCGAGATGCTTGCGACAAAGTCCGTGATAAGTTTGCGACAATTTTGTTTACAGTAAAAAAATCGATTTATTGGAATTTAGTTCGTGAAAAGACACGGGGAAAGTCGACGACAAAGTCCGAAGAAAAGTTTTAGTAACAATCGCGGACGCGGACCATAAAAGTCCGAGGACTTTGTCGTAACTTTGTCGCAAAGTCGGCGTAATGGAATTTGGGTTTATCACATGCAAAAATCACGCATTCGTATTGTGTAGAATGGTAACTGCTTAGCGATTTGTAACATGCAGTTAATGCCGATAGCAACTATTCTTAACATTTCAATTCTGGGATGTGATTTCGACTCTCGAAACCGTAGTCTTGATCTGGATTATGATTTTGTACGCATCACTATTGTAACTGTTCTGCATGATGCGCAGATGACGATGAGGAGCAGCAGTTGTTGGAGGAGAATCGTCGACTTCACGAGGCGAAGACGTGCAAAGTCTGCATGGACAGTGACGTCAACACCGTCTTCCTACCTTGCGGACATCTAGTCTCCTGTGACCAGTGCGCGCCCAGACTCCGCAACTGTCCCGTCTGCAGGACCTACATCCGTGGGACTGTTAAGACTTTTTTGTCGTAAACTTGGATGCTGACAAGCGTGTGTACACTGTACACTGTGTCTCAAAAACGTCACCCTTTTTATTTTTGTGATATCTTTGGCAGATGTCATTCGATTCTGCTTTTTTGGCAGAAACATGCTCAAGGAATTTAAAACAAAATACATATGCAGTCTTATGCACAGCCCATAACAATTTTGTTTTATGTGCTTGCACACTGTGTAAAAATTAGCTTTGCATTAGAACGCACACCGCAAACGTCGTTTTTAGGTTTTACAAAGTAAAGTATGAACATACAAAACGAGATGTAGTGGGCTGTGTATAATATGTTTATTTGAAATTTTCTGTTGTATGCTTGTGCCATAAATTGGCAAAATTGAATGACATCAGATTACGTTATCACAAATATAAAATGAGTGACGTTTTTTAGACACAGTGTAGGCCTATCTATACCCGGGAGCTTTCGTATGTGGAGCACGTGCAAGCGTGGATCTCATCTCGACTACACAACTTCGATAGTCCGAACCCTTTTGAGGTCATCTTTGATATTACAACTTAGGCCCCTACAACATAAGCTTGTGCTCTTCAAAGACCAACAACGTTCCAATAAGTTTGCATGCGCTTATGCATTTCATGCATTTACTGATTATATAATAATTTCAGTATTGAAAACAATAAGAAATTAAAAAAACGAAAAATACCGAAAAAGTCAGAAAAAAATTGGAAAAATAAGTACCAAACAAAAACACTGAATAACACCATTACATAGTTGCTGTTGCAGATGTCTATTTGGTGCTGTAATGTTTCATGAGTTTCATTCGTGTTTTACGTAACATATACCTATTTATTTATTTATTTGTCTATTTATTATAAAATCGTACACGAAGTACAAGATAGACAAAGAAATGGACAGAGTACATGTGTTGCATATTCGTTGTGTTTAAGTGGCATTATAATTTTTGTGATAAACGTAATCGTACTGGTGCTAATTTATCCTGCATTTAATATCTATTTTTTACGGTTGCAGTTGTTTGAATATTTTTGTTATGTATTCTGTTTATATCAAGTTATATTATGTATTATGCATAATGCCATTTGTTCTTCCGGCAAGGATAGTATATATAATGTTATTATGTCGTCGATCCGTGCGTTATACTTTTATAGATTTTGTATTTAACTCTGTTGATTAATTCTCAGCAGTATGTTAAGATCATGCCGAATTTTCACGAAGCTGTCGAGACTTTGGAGACACACTTGGAGACGATAGGTAATCGTGTACAACGCTGTCGTATTATGCAAGAATCTGTTCACTCATTGTGTGCTAGAGATTAGAACTAAGTCGATTCGCCAGTGTGCAAGAATAATTTATAAAACTATAACGAAAACATAGCCTTGGCAAAAATCTGCATTACTCGCTGGGTGCTTTCTGTTTAATTTGTGCTATTATTATAAATTGAAGAAACTTTATGATACTGTGCATTCTGTATAAAGTTGTATTGCGTATGTTATTTGTATTTTATTCGTTATAGTATTATACCAAATAATGTTGCAATGACACGTGATGAATAAAATATCACGGTATTTTATATTTTGTAAAGACACTGAAAATTGTTTTCGATTATCGCACTATCGTTTGTCCAGGGAATTGCAGATGTTTGCATATACTTACGTGTACCGTGATTGTCATAAAGTAATCAGAAACACTTTTTGTGCTGGACTTTGAGAACAAAATCCGGCAAAAGGCAAAATCCGCATTGGCCGTTCAAGGTTATTCAAGGTCATTGAATTCGGCACCAGTCGAAAGCGCGTATGCAACTTATAGCAACCTTGTACCTATTGTATTGTCTCCATTTTAAAAATGCAATACATGTACTCTGTCCGTTTCTGAACAATTTCTGCTATAAACAGCCACTCAGTAAGATAAACGCTAGTTATGTTAAGATGCCATTTCAAAATAGCTTACCTATAAGACGACAAATCATGAACGTTACAGATCGACAGATGGATAAACGAACAGACGGACGGAAAGACGGGGCTAAAATAATGTGAGGTATATACGTCATATATACACGGCGTTTCGTCAAAAAATCACCTTTTTATTGTTGTGATACATTTGGCAGATGTCATCCGATTTTTTTTTTTGCAAAAAAAACTTACCTCTTAGAATTGGAAATAAACACTATATGCACGGCCTTTCCAGGTACACTGCGACGTCGGCCGCTTCCCGTTCGTCTTGCAACTCCCTAAAACGCCTGATATTCTTACCTCTATCAAAAAATTACGAATTATCTTTAAAACCATTAAGCTCAGCCTAAATTTATACAAATTTGAATTGTTATCAAAATGCGATTTTCAGCGACGTGACTGCTGCGTAGTATAGTCTGCAGCAGCATGTCGTTGACGAGGCGATCGACGGATCGACTATTGGCGTAATTCGTCTTTGACAATATGAACAGTCTTTTTAAGTTTAACTAAGTTAATTTGTATCGCGCACAGTGTCAACAGAAAAACTGCTGAATCTGAGGCATAACGTGCAAGTGCTAACGTTACTTGAAATTTTCTGATGTGACACGAGTTCTATCTGGAGACTGTAGGCCTATTTCGACATTGTACTGTGTGCCATAAAAGTAATAGTTGTCAGTTTTTACAAGGCAGGCTAGGCCCCTACAGTACGAGCATATACAAGAAATCTGAGCGAACGCTCATAAGAGGCGCGACAACATTTGTTTAAATTTGCAAAGTGTTCATGCTTATCTTCAACATTTTTCCAGCTAGTTGATATTAACCTAGCAAAAATTGTGCATTATGAAGAAGGTACCGAGGTTTGGTTCGGTACCGAAACGTGACGGACAGACAGACAACATTAGGCCTAGGCCTACTATAGGCCTAGCTAGTACGCGCTTAGTAGGCCTACTACATTTGCTATTGCACATAAAAAGTGACGTTTTTTAGACACAGTGTATATCCTGAACAACGTCACGTCATCGACAGGTTTTTACGATCACTTTCGCTGTCGATCAGGCGTAGGCCTCTATTTTCTGACGACGAGATGATGTCATCTACAATAGCTCTCTATAGAAAGTTTAAATAATAGGCTATATAGATTCGCTTAGCATAGACGAGGCTTATGTGGCAGCAGGCCGGAACATTTAAAATTGCGCACAATGTTGTTGAATATGCGCTGATGTAGGCTATGCGGTGTAGACCCACTAAACAGTGCGCAGAATTGCTGAAAAATGCGCGGGCGTATTACATAATAAGCTGACTGATGGAAGAAGCGTAGACAAGGCGTAGGTCTACGCTGTCCAAAATGATCGCCTGTAAACTCGTGAAAGTGTCTGCGTGAATTCGATGGAACATCTGAAAAGGCTGTCGACGTACGTCAGCTGGCCTGCAGTCAGCTGCCGGTACTCGTTGCTGCGACTGGCACGTGCTGGGTTTCGATACACTGGCGTCGCCGATGAGATTCTGTGTGACTCGTGCGGACTGATTATCAGAGATTGGTCGCAGCGTGAAGGGCCGGAATTGGATCCGGTTCGTCAGCATTCACTGCGATCTCCGCGCTGTCAGCTTCTGTCGCCTTCGAGCGCCACGACACCTGGCGGCCAAGCGTTCACCGCTGAAGACAATCGCAGCCTGCGTTGTAATGAAACGCAGCAGGCGTCGACGTGGTCGACACAGCTCTCGCTCGCCGCCCCAGCCGCCCCATCAGCGAACTCTAACCGGATGGCGTCAGGTGACCCGGACACGAAGACAGGTGACCGCAGTCCGACCAATCACGCTGCTGTCGGTACTGCTAGTGTCGACGGCATCGCGACCGGAACTAGGAGCGGTAGACGCCACGCCGCGGAGCCTGGGTGTTGCAGTACGGACAGCACAAGCGGATCAAACAAACCAGGTCCGTTAGATGTCGCAACATTTGTCATGACTCATGTGACGTGATAAACTGTGACATGAATATAGTGCTGTAGCCCGTATGGCGTAGTCGCCTATAATAAATCATATGCAGCAACATTAAATAGACCTATCTTATGGTCTTGAGTGTTTTGTACGCCTATAGGCCTACGTTTATACATAAACGTAATTTTCTAACACAAAATGCAAAAAAACTTTTAATAAGCCTGAACAAGAAACATTTATTAAGACTACATGCACATGTTGTGCTGTAGGCCTAATACTCAGTCTGTCGTAGCATATCGATAAAACAATCCTAAATAACAAGTCCAAAAAAACTTAGTAAGAGGCGGAATCGCTGTCGCCAGTCCACGCAACTCTTTTTTTTATTTGCTAAAAGTAAAAATAGTGTCAGCAACAATTTGCAATTGCATGTTCTGGTTAGGGCGCTGTGGGTTCAGCCCCAAATCTCCCCTTTATGGGGTCCCCGACCCCACCTGACACAACGTGTCTTTGGACCCTACAAATGATCCTGCCAAATAGCACCTACACAAACGTCGAACGGTTTAAGCATACAAAGTGCACGATTGTGAGAAAGAGAGAGAGACAGACGACAAAGACCACGCTACGGAGAAATGCGTATAGCAATAATCGGAATCGCCTGCAGCAGCATAATTGTTGCTGGCAGATAACGAAGATGAGGAGCATCAGTTGAGGGAGAAGAATCGTCGACTTCGCGAGGCGAAGACGTGCAAAGTCTGCATGGACAGTGACGTCAACACTGTCTTCCTACCTTGCGGACATCTAGTCTCCTGTGACCAGTGCGCGCCCAGACTCCGCAACTGTCCCGTCTGCAGGACCTACATTCGCGGAACTGTTAAAATCGTTTTGTCGTAAATGATATACGTGCATGATACAAGATACAAGATGTACATGAATCCAATTGCATGTGCTCGCCGCAAATTAAAAATGACGCGCAAAGAGAAAGAACGATTTGCTAAGTTTATACACTAAATGAATCAGTCGCTGATTTAGTGAGTTTATTGGCAATAATGCAAGTATGGTATAGAAAATAAACTTAAAACAGTTAAACCGGCACGTTTTGGACACAATCTCTTTGGTCTATTAGCAGGCAGATGTATAATAATTAGCCATTTGTTAACGCTTCACGTGCACGACATTACTCGCAAGAGGATATGTGCATTATTGGAAAAGAGATCAATGACTGTAGGCATAGCCTATAGGCGTATTGCTTAGCTATTTATTTATTATTTCGCACTTATATTAATTCTGATATTTATTCATCAATTTGACTACCGGTCGCAGATGTACATCATCGTTACAGCCTAGTCTTTCACACCATCATAAAATTTAAAATATTTCACTTGCGCTTCACAATGCATTATGGTCCTGTCTACTGTCTGAGCCAAAATCAAACTTGAATCGGGAAAATAGTTTCAAATCAACACGTCGTAGCAAAGTTGGCTCGGAAAACTGAAATATGCAATCAGAAGACGACCGACGTCCATAAGCTAATCATACAGGTTGTTCGTCTGTCTGAGCTGTGCTGTAACTTTACAGACTTAGTATATTAAAGGGCCTAAGCATTTTGTCGATAGTATATACAAACATTCTGGATCAGAATGTCGTATGAGAATGTCGTAGAATTTCAGATAATTTTTTTACTGTAACGTAAAGTTAGTCTGAATCATGTGCAGCGCAGACGTTGTAGTTGACGACGGTAGTTAATGATGATTATATCATTGGATCTCAGTAGGTCATTATTATGAGACTGGTTAGCCTATATGCGGTAACTAAGCAACGTTATAAAATACCTTAGCAGCAACTCCACCTCCATTCTGCCTACAGGGCAATGACGCCAGCACAGCATCAGCAACCCAGAAAGCGAAACCACCAGCTCGCAACGCGGTTGTTATAAATAAACCAATCAATAACCTAAACGAGCTGCGTTAAGCACTGACCGATTTGATTCTCTTTCATTGGTGTGTAATGCGGAAAACGAAAAGTCGCAAAGTTCCAAGTTAGGGAAACTTAGGCTATGAGTTTAAAAATGTGTCATAGGGCTATGACACATGCTTAAGATACAACCAAGGTAACGCGGTGAGAAATCCAGTTTTCCTCGTTAATCACTGTTTGAAGACACGAGTTTTCAACCTCGGTTTGAACAGAGTTCACTAATTAGAGGCTCTGGTCGTCCATCCGTGACAGCGTATTTTGCATTTGTGCTGCGTGAGACACTGGCACTACAAGTTTCATCAACAAGAACCTAAGAAAATAACCAACATCACTTAGAAAAAAAGCCTTTCCACACTGTCTGCAACTGACAAAAGCAGTTACAAGTATACAAGCACAGCTGTCGCTAGAGAGGGCCGACCGTACCACTTGTGTCCGAAGGCCAGCATCTGGCTTTTAGTCACGGAAAGAAAGCAATTCCCTAGAGTGATTAGTCCCATACCCGCCATGGTGACCCTGCTATATCGAACGTTACAATTAACGCTTGGTAATATAGTAATTTGGCGCACGTGGGTAATAGCTACAGGCAGCAACGTTGCATTCAAAATTGCGATCAAACTGCTGCAGATAGAGACATGGTTACTATTAACTGCCGATAAAAACTAGTCATCGCCCTATCCAATGGTATATCGCCGACCCCCTACGACGTACCATATAGCCACAGTAGGGTGTAATGACCCTTCAAGGACATCCACGGTCGAAAATTTTCATGTCATCTGAAAAGGCTTATGTAACTTATTATTAATGAACAATAGCAACCTTGGTTGCCGTTTCGTTTTGGTCTCGCCTTTTCTGAGATACAACCAGTTTTCGGTTGAAAAACGCGCATTTTTCCTACTCCCATTCAAACCCAAATTTGAAAATGTTCTCCTTGCACTGGATAGCTGAAATTTTGCAAGCCTTGGTTTACGTCAAAGGGCTAATTATTTGTGAAAAAGGTTTCTGGTAAGACCTACCTACAGTTTAGCCGCAACACATCCGTGACAGACAACATACAGACAACCCATGCCAGGAGAGGAAGACCATTAAGCTCAAAAAAACTTCAACATCAGCAAAGAATAACAAAATAACTCAACACTTTTTTTCAAATATTTGCTGCTGAATACTTTACTATAATAGCTGGTATGTAATTGCTAGAAATTCCTCAAACAGCACAAATATCATTAGAACCACACGTTTAACCAGAAAAAGCCCACTGATATCAGACAATGTATAAGAATTCATGCAAACACAAAATGCACAAAGAATGTTTTTGCACCCCATGCAAAATCAAAACAAAATTCAAACTAAACCAATGATAGCTGATGCAAGATTACAGCCTGCTGTATCATCATAAAAGAAACAAAAAAAAAGACATGCAGTGTGGAGTGACTTAGGTATCTAGGTGCATGTTCAAAAATGTAGCAAGTCAGATTAACACTGCCCAGATTTCCATATTTGGATGCTATAATAAGAAACCCAAGTACAAACAGGATTATCCAAAAAAACAACAGTTGTTCTCACATGACACTAATTCTCATATAAAACAACTAAAATTTTATTAATTCTTCAGCAACTTATAACCACAGTCTGCTTGAGACCAGCTGATACAATGAACAGATTTTGAATTACATTTTGGCAGATTTTTTTTACATTCTTCTAAGTTAAAACCAGAAGATGAGACAGGTTTTTTATCCAAACACTGGTTGTCATTACATCATCATGAGTAATGAAACATCATCTGTCTGCCTTGTCTGTTGACGAAAGCACACATGAAACTTATCTCATAAGTTACAGCATCATTTATCTATGCAAACCACCATTTATACAATACATACTACTTACAGCTCCACACACTGCATGGACATGAACAGCATACAAGCACAATTGATAGATATATGCAATGACTACTAATGACCGACCAGTGACCATGTAAATTAAATTAACGGCACAGTACAGACTGTCTGGCAGATGAAAAACATACGCATGTGGTGAACAGAAACTATTTGCTGGTATACTTTTCAAAGAGAATAACATGAGTTAAACACTGCTTACATGAAACACAGATTTCATACTGCATGACACTGACACCCGTATTCCATTATCATCCAATAAACGATAAACTACAAAATGACGAAAACACACGGTAGTAGAAAATGAAAAAAATGGTTGGCAGTATAGCTAAATATGAGATGTAATGAAAAAGCACTTATTAGTAAACCAGATGAAAGCTGTACTGCCACAATGACTGTAAACGAGTATTAGCCACCCGCATAACTGACTTCTGTACCCACTTGCTCCAAATATACTTGCTAAAGGCATATACATTAACTAGAATGATGTTCACATAAACAGCACCATCATTTACATTTACTTTTTTGCAGCAAAAAATAAGGCAAAGATTAGTAAACAACAATCATACACATGGAACCAACAATCAGTCTTGTAAATGACTAAATGGGGCAACAGCCAGAGTCTATCCACACGTTTCTAAGTAACTGACTAATAAGTGTCTGCATGTGTTTCAAATTTCAGTTTCAGTGAACACTGAACAATATAGCCAACAACAAAAAATGGTATGTCTGCTTAGCATGTCACTGATGTTCACACCACATCACAATTTTTCAAGTATGTTAAAAATGTGTAAAATTTGAAATAATTTTCGAGTAGTCATTACACAGGCAGTTTGTCTCCGTTTATTTGTATGAATTGGCGATAGAAATGCAGCATGCCACAGGCTTATACTTAGTCCCAACATCAAAAAATTTGAAGTACAGAGGCTCAGAATTCTGCTGATAATTCAACTCAACATCACAGCGAAGAAGTTAATCAATTCAGCAGAGCATTTAATGCCAAACAAGCTGACAGCCCGACACTATCATCATTTGTCAACTTGCACTACCCATAACGTTCACAAAAAAAAACAATAAAATTAGGCACTTTTAGTATCACCAAAACTGTATGAAGTGCACATGCACAACAGTTGACACTAATCACCATTACGTACCTGAATACATTTGCAGTCACAAAACTATTTTTACTACAATAATTCTAGCAGTAGATCGGCGATCTTGCTGTTAGCACTGGAAAATTGCTAGAGGTAGATTGGGTAGGCACATTATTAGGTACATGGTAGAACTTGTTCCTGTTAGTCATAGGACCATGCCACGACACTGTCACATATTTAAATCAGGCTTATTCAGCATTATATCAGAGTCCATCTCAAGCCATATCTGTTTCTTTGTAACAAAGACTTTAAAATATATTGTTTTTGAATAAATTTAGTAATTGATAACAAAGTGACTGATATTTCAGTCCCAACCACAGTCCTAATAATGCAGTGAAAAAATATGGCTGCATCCTTACATTAATAATGTGATAAATGTAATTAGATAAAGTGGCGATCTACCACTAGTAATTTTCTGCTCACTAGTGTGAGATCGCCGATCTACCGCTAGCAGTGACCTTTTTAATAACACTAATGACTGAGTAACAGCAATTCAAAGCAATGTGACAGATTACAACTGCTCATCTGTCACTTATCAGTTATCAAAACTATGCTGTGTCCAGAAAAAGTGCTTCCCCCACCCAGAAGTATTGAGATACTAACATCAGATCAAACTGTGTTTGAAAACTGCTAGCATTTGACTGCATTTTTACAAATTTGATACATACGTAATAACAAGGCAGATTTCTCTAAAACTACACTGTAGTGTTTGGAATGGATGTAAAATCTTAACTTGGTGCAGGTCTGTGCTTACTATTGCAAAATGTTTACAGGGCCACTTTTTGTGGACACAATATACGATAGTACAGAGTGTTAATTTTGGCCTGGCATTAATGGGTCAAAACTTCACATTTTTATGCTGTGCGTATTCTCATCAATAATTGAATGCTGACCCAACAAACACTGATCGCAATGTTAATATCTACTTCCCAAAGTTGTTCAAAGGTGATAAATAAATAAGATAAGAAGCTCATAATAATAGCAACCAGAGTTATTACATGTCTCAGTGAAAAATACAGCATCATTTGGCAAATTCAAGCTTAAACTTAAAATAAAACATTTATGTAAATATTTCAAAAGCATGTAAAAACATATTTACATAGCGAGCGAATTGGAAATACCGCAGAAAATTCAGACTTCATATGCACAAAGAATGCACGGACTACACATATTATTGCAGTTTTGTTTTAATCCACATGACTTTCAGGCACAACGTTATTGTATGCAGCAACTGTTCTCAGATTTTGTACAAACCACTGAATATACACTCATATGCTTCCCGCCATTTTTTAGTAATAACAAAAGATGCAGCAATACAGTAATACTGACAAGGTAACGATGATGATAACATATATTGATCTGAAAGACGGACTTGTGACGTATACCGACCAATGTCAGACAGTGATAAACTTCTTGACAGGCACCTCACCAGACGGGTTGAACACTCGATCAGTGCTGTCAACAAACACAAGCATGCCGTGAGTCATAAAGAAACAATAACACTAAGCACTATTATCCATATCTTTGCCAAATACTAAGCAATTTTCAACTTGTTTTTCACCGGCACATTCTCCAGAAAATTTAGAATAAAGCAATCACAGTAAGACTGCACCACACCTTCAAATGTGTTGCTACGTTATGCAGAAAAAAACTTCTAAAACAATTGTGTTCTGTACAACAGAATGTTTTTTTTCATTCATGATGTACATTAAAGATGATATAACTGGCTGATTTTGTGATGTGACTGAGTAACAACAATAGGTGCACTGTAACTCAATTAGTACCAGCTGACTTATATTACACAGCTAAACCACCCGCTATTAACCAGCTCAGCCTGGCAATCATCATGCCAGTAAGTATAAGTGAGTGTGTAGGGTTTAATGTCCCACCTGACACAGTATAAGTCATTTCAGGGATGGCCTTTTCAGGCAATGCACATACACATAATAACAAAACAGTAAGTTTAACCTTTAGAGAAAAACGTAATATGAAACATAAAACACAGGAACGACCTAAACCCTAAGTTGTAAGAACTTGCCATTATAAGTGTGCATATGTAACAGTAATGGCAGTTCTAATAATCTTCCTGTTATCCTCCAAACAGTCATCAATTGCATAATGCTGTCTATTGGAGGAGAAGGGGCTGACAGTAAGTATAAGCACAGTACATTGAACAATAAGCTAACTGCATATACACAATGTTCTTACTACAGGTGCCTGACATCATAATAAGTCTAAATCAGTAAGAACTTCACACTCACACCAGTATTCATCTAAAAGTTACTGGCTCTTCTAATAGTAAAAAGTAGAATATAACCAATATACAACCAATAACTGGCTAATGTTTTCAGCAAGACTTGTGTTAAAAACTTGTGTGTGTGTCCCAACAATTATTTCAACACAGTGAGCAGAAAGATTTCTTACAGGTCGCTTTTATCACATCAAACTGCTGAAAACATAAAGCTGATAACACATGATTACATAATAAGCACAAAACACTTATCTAAATGTTTTAAAGTAATAACGTTAAAAAATAGTGATAATTTCCATCACTGAATGCAACTATGGCAAGATTTTAATCTACTGCCAGACACTAATATTAAACTCACGACACACATGAAAACCTGCATGCAAACCCAGTTACAGCAAACATGCAGAACAAATGCAGATGACAAATTATAACTAATAAATAACAAATGAAAACCGGTGACAACTATCACACATATCCAACACAATGACAACACACAACATTATTCAATGAGGGTCCTAATGTGAGCACAATATAAGCAATTTAGTAAAAAGATCCATTATGCATTATGCACTGTTTACACTATGATCTTGTTATCACTGATTTGTCTTTAGTTTTTGCCACTAAAAAGCAATGTATCTGTTTTGCTTAAACAACTCAGATCTGAGTCAACTGCTTAGTTGTTACATTTGACCTGACTCTATATTTAAAGGTCCATGGCCACAGTCAAACTCACTCGTGCAATTTCTGTAGATTTAAATTAGACATTTAACCTTGCATATATAATATGTCAATTTGAGCTTCATAAATATATGAAATTAATGCGTGAATTCAAACGAAATGCGGCATTACGTTACGTTATGCGAAATATTCTAATCTATCAGTGCCCGCAGTGACGTCATGACCCTAGTCCATATAGA
>Ga0209367_1008139_pt1 | contig 14356 bp, 10 predicted proteins | sample WorMetLIZISLAND2_FD_187412 | JGI IMG/M metagenome (GOLD analysis project Ga0209367, IMG submission 187412) | Marine gutless worms symbiont microbial communities from Max Planck institute for Marine Microbiology, Germany - Olavius geniculatus... ... | reverse complement strand
GTCTTATAGACATGACTAAGAACGTCTCATTGCGCTGACTACTATTACGTGACTTCACTGTTTAGGCTTATTGTTACGTGTCCTTGTAGTCTTAGGACTTAACGCCACGCTGAAGTTTATTCGTCCTTCATCATCATCATCATCATCATCCAACCCCCAATTTTAATATGTTCCCCTTGGATTACACAGCTGAACTTTTGCATGCCCGAGTTTAAAACTCATGGCTAATTATATGTGGAGAAAATTTTCCCCTACGCCCTACCCATTAGCCACAGTACCTCTGTTACAGACAAACAGACAGATGAACGACAACTCATACCAATAGTCCGACCGTTACTCAAGTATGGTCGGCTAAATACGACAGCATGTGTGTTGCATATTATAGTAGAATGTAACAAGAATGTTATAAAAATCAGTGAAAAGTTTAGAAGTGGTCTATTATTTCTGAATGGTAACCCATCTGTGACTCACTCCCACCGAAGGAAAGCATAATTTCGTGGTCAGATAGTCCCAGTCAAAATTTTCACAGCAATATGTGGTCTAACAAAATTGAATTTTCACCCCTTGCTACTATAACAACATACATTAAGACATCGATGTACCGTGCGACGTGGTTAATGACAGGAGAGAAGTTTGTTGGTCCATAGAGCTGAACTCTCTGCAGGGTCTGGTAGTATGCCTGTAACACTCCCTCGATGCCTTGACAGTACGGGTTGGTCGGATGACCGTTCTGCCACAAAAGCAAGCAACACTAATACGATATAAAATATCATACACTTGTGTCCCAAAATTAGCGGCACCCTTGTTTCAAACATGCCTAATTCAGTTTGTAGTTTACGGATTTCAATGAAATATTGTACGCTGCACTATCTTAACATTACTTATGGTCACAGCTATTATGACGTCCGCATCTTATCATGTTTGCTCATCGTAACGTCATTATGACGTCAGAGTTTGTTTACATTAAGATACATTCAATGCATTGTTATTGACAAAGGGATCAAGCAGCAGTGTACCCGTTTTAAACTAAGAGCTTGCGTCGAGGCAAAAAAAAGAGTCATTTTAAGCTCAAACTTTAAAGAGAAGTTCAGAATGATTGTCTCAATGACTGTTTCAAATTTTGTAAAAATCTGTCAGGTATTAACGATTTCACACTAACTTATCTGTAGGGGTGCCCCTAATTTTGGGATACGGTGTACATACCTGATAGCTGACTTGCTAGAAATTTCAAATTAAAATTAGGAAATCTGACTTATAAAAATTTGTAAGCAAAAGGCTATGACTTACACGAAATCATTAAAAAAACTTTCGAAACAATAGAAACACTTTTATGTGAAACTTACGAAAAATGTAGGAAAGCACGTTTGGTGAATCAAGAAAACACTGAAGATTTATGCATCCAATATTATACTAGAAATGTTAATTGACACATACAAAAAGCTATTTCAGTGTCAAAAAGCACAGAAAGTAAAATAAATAATCAAGCTGCGCACCAACTAAACTCACCAGAAAGAATTCGTGCGAGACTTGTCCCTGTGGTGGCAGCTTTGCACCGAAACCAAGTGCCGGGAACAATTTATCACTGCACAGTTGCACAAACACACCAAAAACTGATTACTTGTGTTGACGGATTATCTCACCACAGAATGGCAACTCAATAACAAAAACTAAACAGTCTTGGAATACTACCAATGCGCTGAAAATTGCAAGAGAAAAACTAGAAGGCGCTCTTAAGAGTGCATATCTCCGCCAAGTGAAGTAATTTAAACATTACGACTACACCTACACCTACAACTACAGCTAATAAGGTGTGCAGACATCAGGACATCTTGCCGGTCCTCATATCTGCTTGTGGAGGTGATGATGAGTCATCGTGTACACACACACATGGAACGATGGACAGAAGGACAGAATGACCAATCTCTTAATCTCCTCCAATGTTCACCACGTTCACCTTGGCGGAGATAATAAACGGGAATTATTGCAACGTAAATACATAATAGCCTGAATGCTTAAAGTGCAATCCAAAACAAATATACATTAATCTATTGAAGATCAGATTCATCAGAACACTGTGATCTATGTAAGACTGATGAAATTAATGCAGTAATTATAACAATGACAAAAATAATTATTATAAAGTTAACAGCAACAGAAATGCCAGCCGAGTGAGATTCTGCCTACTGCCATTGTGGATAAAACTTTGGCTTGTAATACTGTTGGTGTAGTGGTAGCATGTCAGACTGGTAACCCTAAGGTCGCTGGTTCAACTCCAAGCTGGGACATTGCCAGACCTTGGGCAAGTTATTCACACACATGTGCCTCTGTTCACCAGGCAGTATAATTTGGTACCAGTGGTCAAAGGGTGGCGATGCTCTGCAGCTGGGAAGGTAACTGTAGGTCTGATGTTACACTGGCCATGCATCACAGACTCAATGAGTCTATCCAGTATCCACATAGATTACGGACCACAGAAAGGAAGATGAGCACCCAGCCTATGCCCTTGTGGGGTAATGCACCTTTACCTTTCTGTTTATTACCTTGTAATGATCTAAATGATAATAAAAATAATATGATGACATAAATAACGATAATAAATCAATGACAGATAAAGTTAATAACGACAAAGTTGATGGTACTGGCACCTGTCGTAGTCCTGGATGATCTCGCCGACGGCACGTAGAGCTCGAGCGTAAAGGTTCGGCTTGTAAGGGTCGAGATAATGCAGTGACTGCGGCGAGCGAGGATCTCCGTTGGACGCCGTGAAATCCACCGCTATTATGCAGTGCACCTGCGTACTGTACCACCACACAATCAACATCAGAACAGTCGAGACCTTTGATAAGGACAAAGATGGACATATATAAAAACATAAATGAAAGATATTTGGCACTTGACACAAACTAAATCACAGAAGTAAAAAAAATTTTTCTAAAGCATCTATATGTTTAAAATAGGGATGTGTCAGTTTGGACTGCAATTGGCTGTGACGTCGTATAGACGTCGTCACCATGGCGACGCATCATCAGCATCTTTATAGCTAGTGGCTACGCTGCATTGTAGTACGCTGCATGCAGCGCTGTGTATCAAAGCTGCAGGTCAAGATAAGGCCCGAGATAAAGCAGACAGAGTTGTGTAGCGCCCTGTCTGCTTCTTGCTTTGAAAAGTGCGTAGCAGGGACGTGATTGAGACTAAGGTACTGGGGCCAAATTTACAAAATGTCGTAAGACAAATGTACGACATTGTTACAACATACGGCAGGTTTAAAACAGATTTACGGTAAAACACGATTTACAAAAAATTGTATGAGAAAGTTACGAGAAATACACGACAAAGTTACAACAAAATGTATGACAGCTCATTAGCTGTCATATGACAGCATCAAGCATGCATGCAGTAATTATTTCGATTTTTTATTAATACATAATTCTCAAATAGTGCCATAAAATGTATAAATTTTGTTTGAGGTAACTTCAGGGCGAAAATGCCGTGAAATCAGTTCACTTGTTATTGTTCACATTGGTAACCGTTGGCAACGGCGGAAGCAGACGATCGGCGTGCAGTGCCGTGCGCCGCCAGCTAGTGACACTGCGTCGCGATTGGTTGAGGTCATGGTTGAGGTCAACGTAATGGCAGTTGATTGGCTGGCTAATTTTAATGACTACAGAGTTACGACAAAATTGCGAGAGAGTTACGAAGTCATAAAATCAGCTTCCAAAATTCGGATACAACGATTTTGCGACAATCCTACAGCATCGTAACATGTTGATTTACGACAAAGTTGCAAAGACGTTACGACAATTTTACGATTGTTTTACGATGTTTTGTAAATTAGGCCTTTGGTTTCCAGACTGGTCTGAAAACCAAAAAATGATCACTAACCCACCATGATCTTCCTCCTTATCGCAACGGTAAAGCTTAGTGCTCCAAAGACTCGAAAAATTTCTAAAATACGTAAGCGAGTAGCCAACCAAGTGCAGGCCAATTTTCCTTGGAGCAGACATTTTACGCATTACCTGTGCTAACGTACTGGTTAAGCTTCGGCTTTAATGCTGATTTCAGCTTCCTAGGTGTCCACAGCTTCACAGTTCGTTTACTGTAGGCCTAACCTCATGGTTACATATGAGGATGCGCATTGGATACAACATCGACCATTTTCAATGCGCAATGCGCATTGACACAGCCTCATCGCTGGACAGGTGTAGCAGCCTGCCCACCCCAAAAATAAAATAGGGTTTCTGTTCACTCGGAAATTTCAGTTGCATGGTTTTTTTTATCTCTTCTACATTTTGTTTCCTCGCTTTATTTTGTTCACTGTGTTCGTGCAGCTGTATGGCATAATAAGGATGAGAACTCACCCTCCCTTGATGTAGTCCATGAACGTGTGAATTTTCTCCACTTTACAACTCAGCAGTTTCACCTGTTATCAAAACAACAACAACAGCTAAACTATGTGCATATCTTAAACCAGCGACTCCAGTGTCAGACTTGACTGAATCATAATACAGCACAAAAATATGCAACTACATGAAGTCACGGCAAAACTCAAAATATAGTTCATCCACATTGTGTTGTATAGCCATACTGTATAGCCATATCTCACCATTCTGCAGAAAATAATTTTTTGAGTCATATAAACTGCATTTCTTGTAGACGTACAACTCAAGCCTTGTTATCTGCAGTCATCCACTGTTGTAGGAAGCCCAACATAAAACTATGTTATAACTAACTATCTGTAATTTGGTAAACTTTTTACTGAAAATGTACACTCTATTAAAAAGTTACCTATTAACTTAAATGTAAACAGTGAAAATACGAATTCGAAAGAAAATCATTCCAGAATTACGTTATTTCAACTAGGGATGTTAACGAGACTCGACTTGCTTGAGACTGAAAAAAAAATTCTAGAGCACGAGAATTATATTTCTCGCCCATCGCGAATTCCGAGAATCTGAACAGGGCATAATAACGAGCCTTTTGTTCAGCAGTGAGTCGCCAACAACTGTTTACCACAGTCTGCAGTCAACTGGCAGTAATTGAGTTTGGTGAGAGGAAGACGGCTGCCTGCACCACACCCAGTCCCCACATGCACAGCCGGTCTACGGGATGTCTGAGCACATACCGGTTTTCAAAGCTGCTGACGTTTCTAACTGATCTGACTTCCGATAAGTGGCCAATGCACCTGCTCACTGAGAGCGCCAAGTACCTTCATCGACCCACAATAGCGACTCCAGTTTCTTTGCCTCCGTATCTCCGTCAGTCTGCGCCACAGGTCTACGCCGACACTGCCTAATGCTACTAAGTTGCATGATACGAGCACATGCTGCCTCTCTAATAAATATATCATTTGCGTTTGATGGCTCAAGTGAACAAGTTAAGCAGCAGGAAAGTGCAAGAAGCACTGTGGGAAAAAATGAAAAAAACGCGCTTCTGTTAAGTGACATTTGATCGTTGGTGAGTGCCTTGTCACCAGCTACCAGCACCTGCCATCCAAGTCCTTCTCTTTATGCAGAAGGCAACCCCTCAGCACGCTGTGTACATCTCTCCAGTCTCCCCTACTGCCCCTGACCAAAGCATCAAGTGCATGCCTCAGGCAGACACCTGTGATGTTGTGCCTGCGGCGTTCAAGCAGCAGCATCTTTGCAGATACGCTAAGGTCGGTTGAGTACTTGTTGAGTCCCAGGAAAAAAAATTCTCGTATCGAGAAATAAAATTCTCGAAAATTAACATCCCTGATTCCATTAAAAAGTTCCAGCAGGTCTTTGGAGCTTCCTAGCTCACGAAGTATTACGAAGCGATGGCAACAAAAAGTAAACATCAACTTGAGCGTAACATACCACTCCGGAGTTTGAATATTTCTTCTCTTTCTTCACCTGCTTCTTCGGATGCATAAGCTGTGACACACACATGGATGACATCACATTTGGCACAAAACCGCCAAAGTTTTTAACAGTATGCTTACTCAGATACAGAAACTTCAGCTAGTATTGGATCAGAACATAGACAAAATAAATAAGTAAACTGTTTACTCACCATTCACCTAATGCAACGAGTTAAAAACTGTTTCATTAAACATTCATCGTGCATATTTCAAGTGATATGATCCACCGACTTATATGATCTAACGAGCTATAAATTAATAGAACTCGGCAATGACGTAATAAACGTCATTATCTATGGTTTATCTTATCTACGGATCAGAAGAAGACATAAATGGAACAAGGAATGTGGTCTGCAATCAACACAGAACTAGAAATGTTTGTCACAAACATCTAAATATCTCGAGACTGCCAGTTCGTGCCATGCCAATCTTGATAACAAATTACAAAAAGCTAGTGTAAAAAACAACAATATTTAGCTAAAACAAAATATAGGCAACAAGAACCTTATATGTAAGAATACAACTAATTCAGTCAATCAGTAAAAGCAATACTATGACTGTTGAATATACAGGGTGGGCCGATAAAAAATGTGGCACTTTACTTTTGTCCATATCTTTGCCAATTATTGACCGATTTTCGAAATTCTTTCACCAACACACTCTGCATACAATTTGCAATTATGTGATTATTGTACATCCCACCGCACCATAAATGCATCTCAACGTTACCTTGTGAAATATAAATGAAATATGAATGTAAAACGATAATAAATAAAAAGAAAAAAACACTTCAGACCAGCATTGCAGTACACGATCTGTATGACACTAGACTGTGTGGGTCTAAATGGTTAGTGTAATACAGATCACTGATAGCAATGCAAAGTGTATAGAACATTGTTATAGAACATTGTTATTATCATTAACTTCATTTTATTTCACAAGATACGTAGAGATGCATTTATGGTGTAGTCCTAGTGGGATATACAATAATCACATTATTGCAAATTTTCTGCAAAGTGCACCAATGAAAAAATTTTGAAAATCGGTCAATAATTGGCAAAGATATGGACAAAAGTAAAGTGCCACGTTTTTTATTGGCCTACGGTGTATATATTGATGCTTTGTATAAAAAAATGGAAACTCACTGGAAATTCATTGCCTGCACTGGGATCTTGTGTGAGTTCACGCAGCGTTGTCTCAAACCGTCCAATCAGCTCGTCACTACAAACCAAACTTCATCTCATCACAATTCTACTACAAGTAAAAAAATAAAAGACCTCTGGCACTTAGCAGCACTGACTGCTGTGGCTCCCATGTCACTAAAAGCAGAAAATACTTTGGCCGAACTATGACGGTCTACAGCACAAAAGCTGACAGAGAAAGAACAACAATAGCTACTGTAAATCCAGGATCAAATAAAGTAGGTCATATTTTACTTACTTTCCGCTCTGGTTCCAGTCGTAGCAATCAACCCTCAATACGCTGCAAAACATCAACAAATTAAATTCAAAATTTTAGCAGCATATCATACTGAAATCAACAGTACGTTGCTATCAATACTAAAGGTTAAAGTTAAATCTCCGATAGTCAGCAGGCCTTCTCACAGCTTTGGGACTGATGCGAGTGTTGCTCATCTCTGTTTCCAATCGCCCCAAGCTGGCAGTGTGCCGCAGACGCCGCCTGCCCTATGGGATCACACAGTATTACCTGCCTTATAGATGGGATTGGGAGAAGGGCCAGACCTCCGCATATTACTGCCGTTAAGCCAATAAGTTAACTCATAAGTTAATTCCTCACATACAGGGTGGGCCAAAAAAACCGGACCTGTTTGAGCGTTGATAACTCAGCGATGGTTAATGGTAGAAAGTTGTGTTATATATCAAAAGTTTCAGAATGCTGTAAAAAATAAACGACAAATTTGCATAGTGAAGCATTTAAATATTCTTTGCCTAAATATTTCTCACCCCCGATATTCTGCCAAATTTGACTGTAACACATGGATCTAACATGGATATTTGAGCTTTTATAACTTAGCGATGTTTATTGATGGAAAAGCACGTAATATGCCAAAAGTTTCAAAATTGTGTACAGAAAAACTGTACAACTTCCATGTTTCAGCATTTTAAGTATTCTTTGCCTGATTTACACAAATCTGCCCCATCCCTAAAATCATGCTAAATTGGCAGAAACACATGAATTTAACTAGATTTTCATTCAGCATACAGTGAAATATCAACAATCATTAACACATGCGTTGAGTTTAGATAAAATTTGACATAGGCAGTTGCCCAGCTTTTGCATTCATAACCGCCATCAGTCCTTTTAGGCAGCTGATCGATCGCTGGAGTCAATGTGTTCAGAATCAGCTGAGCCCAGCATTCGATTAGGACACGTTTCAGCTGGTCAGTTACTGAAATTTTGTGATCATGCTATCTGCTGCACCCCACCATGGTCAGCCACCTTGTCGTGGAAGTTGGGCTTTGCACCGATGACCCGAAAGATTTCTAAAATCCAGAGGCGAGGAGCTGACTAAGCGCTGACCAAAACGCGAGAGCAGATTGCTGCACGTTACCAGTGCTTTTGTGCTGGTTTTGGCTTCACAGCCGACTACGGCTTCACAGCCGTCTATTTACGGCTTTACAGCCGTCTGTTTACGGCTTCATAGCCGCTACCTGTAACCTTGTGGCTACATTCGGGGTTGCGCATTGGGCTGAGCTGATACGGCCTCAGTGCTGGGCAGATGTAAGAGCCTGCCCACCCCAGAGGTAAGATAAGGTAAGGTAAGGCTATCTGCTGCAATGCACTCACACTGAATAATTCACAGAATCTAAATCTAGACTTTTTGGCAACGAGTTTTTGAGTTGAATGTACTCGGGCACATGGGAGTGCAGGCAAATACCTACTTTCAGGGGTAGCAAAGATTTATGCAAATTAGACAAAGAATATTTAAACGATCTGCTATGCAAGTTTGGCCCTCTTTGTTACAACATTCTAAAATTTTTGACATATCACATGCTTTTCTACGGGTAACCATCGCTGAGTTATCAACGCTCAAACAGGTCCGGTTTTCTTTGGCCCACCCTGTATTTCTCTAATGTTTCAATGCAAGTCCACAGCTTTATAAGTTTTCCATGACACACTTGTTAAAACTATGCACAACAGTATCTAAAACTTCTAATAAAGTGAAGATTCTTGCGACAATTTTAATGACTTTTAGTGTTATTTGATGATCAGGTGTATTGTTTTATTGTGAACGTTTATGTACCAGTGTTCACATATCCAGCCGCCAAACATATTATATGAATAAATTCAATTCAATTCTGTTACCTTAATTCAATTGGTGCAGCTAATTCTATGTCACTACAAAACATGTCATGGAAATAAACTAGAAAACAGCATAAAAGCAACTGAAATAGCAAGTGAATAAAATTCGTACTGACCGATCTAGATCGCCATTGCACAGTGTACGAACGGGAACAGTAAAAGGCCGCCACGTTGGGTTGAGGTTGGATTTGATCACTTCCGTCTTGTGAACTACCGTAAAACTAACCGTACAAGAAAAATCCACTCATTGTATAAAATTAGACATCTGCAATTACGTTCCATAAATACCGTAAATCTAACCGTACAAGAAAAATCCACTCATTGTATAAAATTAGACATCTGCAATTACGTTCCATGTTATTAACTAACCAGTATTTCTTAGATTACTTCAGATCACAAATACATTGGGCCCTTATACAAAAAAATATGAAAGCACTGATAACCCTCTTTATGAAAACTGGTTTCCTAAAACTATGAGCAGTATGTGAAAATGACAACAAAAAACAAGACAAAAAAAAATGAAAAAATATTCTGAAGGGCGAATAATGACATGATATAAATGACAGACTGTATAAACATCAACATCAACAAAACATCTAGTTAAATTCCTTGTGTTTAAAGTACTGTCACATTAACTGAAACAAATGAACCACAAATCACATCTAGGACATGCTTTCAATCACAAAAGTTGATGTCAAGGTTAAAAACTAAAGGTGATATAGCTCTTAATGGGAAGCCCATCTCAGAGCTACGAAGCGTCACCTGCTAAATGGGATCACAGTGTTACCTGCCATCCTACACAGGTGAACGTGCCACGCCTTAACCCCAGCCAGAATGCCAGATAGGCCGGTACTCGATTTACCTACCCCGTAAGGATGAAAGGCTGAGTTGACCTTGGCAGCTGGTTACATACCGAGATTGTTTACCTACCCACAGGCAGTCACCAATCCACGTACTAAAGGGGTCAGAGTAACTTCATTGATTAGATAAAATGCGTTACTGCTACGCCAAGCCACCAACCCAGTTTACAAAGATAGCACAAAACTAACAAAAGAGCAAACAACTGGCTGAAAACTGCACCGAAAAAAACACCCACAAAATTAAAACTTATCTCACATTTTCCCGCAAGCTTCACAATACATGCACAGCAATTTGGACTTAAAAGAGTCTAAGTATCAGATATTCAAATCCAGATGAAATCTCGTGATTATCAGTATCAGTTAAGAAAACAAAGATCAACATAAACTTTGACTTACGTTCCATTTTCGTTGACACGATTGAATGTTAGGAAGGGGTCAGATTTTCCGAAGAAATCTTTTTTATCCAACTTTGTGGCAGAAAACTGCAATGTTATTTCATCCTGCAGCACAACAGCTTATCAACACGCTTGCTGTCTATTATTGTTAGTTTTTTCTTGCATTTGTATTTCACAAGGTTGTGTAGTGACACAATGAACATGTGGTGGGATATTCAATAATCTCTTAATGCTAATTGTGCACAGAATGCACTAGTAAAAGAATTTTAACAAGAAATTTGAGCAAAGCTCACGAAACGCGCGAAAGCCTATAGCAGTTCCTGTTCGCAGGTAATCTTAGTCTATCTCCATCCATTTCGTTGTAATTCACTCTTTTGCAGTCAAAAATCGCCAAAAATTACATTAAATCAATATTTTTAGGGTTCAAGGTCATTCAAGGTTATCGATGTTGACATTCGTAAGAAGATCCTCATCAGTGCTTGTTATGATAAACAGCATGGCTGTGCCTATCTGCAACCATTTACACGCTAGACAAGCACAGAGTATAAATAACCACTTTTTACAGGGGTACCTCTCGTTGACACCCACGTGTGCAGGCCTGCTTGAATCTACAGCGTCCAGACTTGGACTGCTAAAATCTACATTCCATGCTGAAAATTTCATACGCAGGTTGCCTTGGTCTATCTCCAGCCATTTTGGTGCAAATCACTCTTAAAATGCTTATCGCAGTGCAAAATTGTGCAAAAAATTCACTAAAAACCCCTTTTTGAGAGGTTCAAGGTCATTCAAGGTCATCGATGTTGATAAATTTAAAAAGCCTGTCACTAGTGCTTGTTATGATAAGCAGCATGTATGTACCTATCTGCAACCATTTTCCCGCTATACAAGATAATTGCTCTAAAATAACCACTTTTTAGGGGAGTAGCTGTCTTTGACGCCCGCCTGCGCCGGCCTCCTTGAACCTAGAGAGTCGGGACTTGGAGTGCTAAAATCTGCATTGAATGCTAAAAATTCCATAAGCAGGTTGTCCTGGTCTATCTCCAGCCATTTCGTCACAATTCAGTGTTGAAATGTGCGCTGCATCCAAAAATTGCGAAAAATTCACTAAAAACCCCTTTTTGAGGGGTTCAAGGTCGTTGAAGGTCATCGATGTTGATAAATCCCAAAAGCCTGTCACCGGTGCTTGTTATGATAAGCAGCATGTATGTACCTATCTGCAACCGTTTTCACATTATTCGAGCCAATAACGGCAAAATGACGTCTTTTTAAGGGGGGTACCCCTCTTTGACGCCCTCGTTCGAGGGTAACCCCTGCACCCAGGGGCACGAAATTTTGTCACGATAAACTAGAGACTTGGGGCAGCTCACAATGAAGATTTCGTGATTCTAGCTTACACCGTTTTGATACAGATCACGAGTGTGACAGACGGACAGACGGACAGACAGACGGACGGACGCCCAGACGATGGCAAAGACACGCGAAGCATTCTGCTTTCGCGCGTAAAAACTTATCAAAAACCGATCAATTTTTTATGAATTTGTGCAACTTTTTAGTGTACTTTTTAGTGAATTGCTCAGTGATTTTGATAGAATCACTCTCAAGTTAAGCTGGGGTCCCCCACAAAATGAATATTTAGAGTTGTTAATGTTGATGCGTGATATTTTGTAGCCAGTATGCTTTAAACTGTCAGTGCGATATGATTAGTGCTAATGTATAGGCCTAGACCAACGGAGCCGATGTTGGTAAGCTGCAGGATATTAGTTTATGTTACGCTGCTGTTCGTTTTGTGATCTCGATCTGGATGATAATTATTGCCAAACTCTTGCTGGATATTGCGGCAATGGAGTGTGCACGCCTACGAGCACGATACAGCAGACAGCTGGCTTCTGAAGGATGTTATCGAAGACAATAAGGTAATGGAGTATGGTAATGAATTTCACACAGCAGTAGTTCTTGATGCAAGAGACTTTAGCAAGAAATTTGAGCAAAGCTCACAAGACGCGCGAAAGCCTATAGCATTTCCAGTTCAGTAGTTATAGTTTCGAAAATCGCATATCATTTGGACTCGGCCCATCGGGACCATAATACACATCAGCCATAGGCGCGTGTGGCGTCAGCGGCGTGGTGCCACCTTGTGAATGATATAGACTGTCACAAGCGAAAATGGCCAAAAATCTATAAAAACCTTCTATTTTGGCGTTCAGGGTCATCCCAGGTCATTGAATTCGGCGCCAATCGAAAGCCAGTATACGATTTGCTATTAGTGAATTAATAGTAACCTAGGCCTTATCTCGCACCGTTACTGAGATACAGAGAGTTATTGGCCGAAAATCGCAAATTATGACCACCGCCTCTCATTTAGGGCTTTCGTTCGGGGTGACCCCCTTCGAATTCATGGAAAAGCTTTACGGTTCCTGAAACTAGAGTCTTTCAGGCAGCCGATGGTGAAGATTTGGTGATCTTAGCTTGGACCGTTTTGCCTGATCCACCCGTGTGACGGACAAACAGGCGGACAGACGGACGGACAAACGGACAGAATTGCGATGGCTAAGACGCGCTGAAAGCAGAAGCTGCTTTCGCGCGTAAAAACTGCGTTGAGGCACAGCGAAGTATCTCAACTCTTTGTTTAGTAACAGGTTTTCTGACAAATAGGTTTTCTGACAGATTTATCTGAAAACAGAAACGGAAAAAGTAAGCAACTGCAGATACGCGTAAAAATCGGTAAAATCAGTCCAGTTTCGTGGCGTTGTCGATTAGTGTCAGTGAACGTCTGCGGCGTGCATAGGATTGTGTTCGAAGCTGGCTGCAGAGTCGCCTGGACGCACTGTATTCTAATGATGCAGAGCCCGTTTTGTCACTGACGAAACAGTTCATCAGCGTACTACGCGAAACGTCCGCTGTGCTAACGCCATTATCCTCAGTCTCACAGTACTTCGCACGACTCGGCCTCGACTATTACAAAATAGCCTCAATCGCCTGCGACTCCAAGGTAAGACAGCGACAGGAAGGAGAGAGATGGGGGGAAAAAACCGGGAAAGACTTCACTTCACATTAGCACGTGCAATTACAGTCTACATAATTAGATGGCCAGAAAGGTGTGCACCCGTTATTGCGGACCACCCGTTTTTGCAAACACATTTGAACACAACAAACTCGTTGGTTTTTTTAAAATTAGTTATACGGGTTATTTTTGCAGATTAGCTCATCAGTTGCAGTGTGATTTTGTCATGCACGCGTTGTTTTTTATTGATGAGTAAATCCGTGCGCATTTTAAACGCATGGTGTTGTCAGCTATCGACAAAGGCGCAGGAGTTGACATTGGAAAGTGACCGGTATCAGATAACGTACAACCGGTTTGGCGTCAACATACGAGAGAGTAGTGTTGTTACACTTGACTATTACTTCGCCTTACGATCACTGCATACGACCATTCGTGGCAATCTCAGTGAAAGGTACTTTTTATGTTAAATGACAGAAAGAAAAATGTTTGTCTAGGCTTATTTGGTGAAAAGGCACAATGACAATAATATCATAGGCCTGAATGTTTATAAAAAAGCTTTTCTATAATGTTTACAACTAAACTACAAAAATTGCATGCTATGCCGATCTGGCCTAACACTGATTTTCTAAATTTAATTGATTAATTTAGAATTTTTAAAAAATCATTATGTTTTAGCTGTAAAGTAGCGCCATACTGTCTACAGGAGTATTTTGCATAAAACTGTCTCAGTTTTGTTTTTCTGTGTGTAAGGGTTATTATAAAGAATGGCAGGGTTATTGATAATCTTTATTTCACCAAATAAACATTGGTAGACAAGAAAAACAAAAAAAAACAAACAAACAAAAAGAACAACAATATAGAGTTAAACTCGCAAAATTGTCATGTTGAGCAAACA
>Ga0209367_1008138_pt1 | contig 14356 bp, 8 predicted proteins | sample WorMetLIZISLAND2_FD_187412 | JGI IMG/M metagenome (GOLD analysis project Ga0209367, IMG submission 187412) | Marine gutless worms symbiont microbial communities from Max Planck institute for Marine Microbiology, Germany - Olavius geniculatus... ... | reverse complement strand
TGGTTGCCATGGCAACGAAATTTGGGACAAAATGGGCTATAACTCGGCTTGCGTAAGAGATTTTTGCGCCTATAGGGGGGTTTTCGGGGATGGGCCATCGAATGCTGCCAATCACATTTTTCCCCGACCGACCCCCGTTGCCATGGCAACGAAATTTGGGACAAAATGGGCTATATCTCGGCTTGCTTAAGAGAAATATGATGTGGCCCGGCCAACACTACTAAACACTACTAAACATGCTTAACTGCTCATTTGTTGGAGTAATTAGACCTACTCTATTTTACATAGGCATTGGACAGACTCCATGTTCGTATGAACATTATCTTGTTTATTTTAGTATTTAGGTGTGTTGTATACCACTGGTCACTAGTGTAAGTGGTTATTTTTTGATTGATTGATTGATCGATATGCGTCAAAGCTGGAAAGCCAATACATTGGATTTCATAGGAACTTAATAGTTGTCTAAATCGTTTCGAGAGGGCAGTTGACTGCTGTCACCAGTAATGCAGTTTTTAGCAGAAACTACAAAAACAAAACAGATACATGCCAATTTTTAATCGAAACTGGGTTTTTTTAACAAAGTTGAACTTAAGATGGTTTTAAACCGAAAACCACAGTTAATTTCAGAACTAGCTGAAACCGAATCGAGTGTCAAAAGACCTTCTGTACAATCATAGTTGTAACATGTATGTACAAGTGTGTCTGATACGTGTGCATATACAGGAGTATGCCGTAAACTGTTCGCAAGTGACAGTCGCTCGTCTCTGGTCCCACATGGACATCTTCGTCGTCGGTCATTTTTGGGGCTGGGCGCTGAAAGCACTCCTAGTCAGACATTATGGCATCTGCTGGACTATCAGTGTTATGTGGGAGGTCTCCGAGGTTTGCATGGCTTTCATTTCATGTTGTTGTGGCAGCCCAGCAGCTCTTCTCTTTTCGCTAGCCATCATTAGTTGTCCTGTTCTCCAATAGACAGCATTATCACATTGATGTCTGTCTGGAGGATAACAGGGAAGATTATTAGAACTACCATTATGTTAATTACATATGCACGCATATAATGGAGTTTTTACAATTTTATGGTTACCTTTTTTGTATCTTGTGTTTTGTGTTTCTGTAAAGGTTAAACTTACTGTTCCATTATTATGTGTTTGTGTGCATTTTGCCTGGAAAGGCCGTCCCCGAAATGACCTATACTGTGTCGGGTGGGACGTTAAACTGTACTCACTCACTAACTGTCCAGTTTGAGGAAATTAATCGACAGCTTCGGGTACAGGTTCCATCAGTCTTGAACTTCTGCGTCGGATGTGTAAGGCAGTGGAGCAGAACTCCAGACAGTTATCTGTCATACCAGCAGTATTGTGGGCCTTGCAGGAAGACCTGAATGCAAGCGGTTGAGTTTGGTAGAAACTGATCGAGGCAAGAAACTCTGATGATGATGAGGTTGGGAAATATTAGGCGGTGGAGCTCCATGCTTCAAGGACTTGGTTTGTACAAAATTCGTTTTGGGTTCTCAGTACATTATTTGTATACTGGTGGTGTTATATGCCCCAGGGAGTGGTGACCATGCTCTTGACAGTTTTGAAGTTGTCATTGTCTTCAGTTAAAGAAATAGAATGTGAGTCGGAAAATTTTAGCTTCCCCAAAGTTTTCTGAATTTTATTTTTTAAAGACTGAAAATTTTAAGGCCATATCTCACACGCATATTCAGCATTCAAATCGACACCAAATTACATAGTTTTATTCAATTGTTCTTAAATTTGATTATGATGATGAAGTTATGCCGCATTATGCTTGCTCACCCAGAGAATTATCCATTTTTACTTGAAAGCCTGCCGTATGGACCTCATTGTAAAGTATGAATGGCCGCCAAATTTACGAAATTTAACCAGTGTGCGGGGTGCAGTGCTGCAGACATTTTACAAACTTAAAGCTGAAAACCATTCTGGAGCTAAAAGGTGCACTGCAGCAGATATGAGACGACTTGCCACAGACTTTCGCGATACCGTCTGAATGCATGTGCTTTGGCCAGTGGTAAAACATCAGCTATGAATTTTCCAAAAAAAACATTTTATTGAATATGCTTGGCTGTTTTTGTAACTGTAATATCCTAGGAATTTGTGCACTTTAAACATTTTTTTGTCGAACATAATTGTGAAAATGAAAAAATCTCTAGGTGAACATGCATAATATGGCATGACTACATCAAATTCAAGAATAATTGAATAAAACTTTACAACATAGGTTTGAACGCCGAATATGAGTGTAAAATATGGCTTCAAAATTGTCAGTCTTTGAAAAATTAAGTTTAAAAACTTTAGGGGGTAACCCGGTAAAATTTTCTGATTCACACTGTATACAGTTCACACTTTTTATAAACATCATTTCCGTACATTTTTTTTGTTGTACTTGCTAGATCGTGTAGTTGAAAATGTCCTGAGAAAGGTTTTGAGTATGAGTGTTTTCTTATCCTGAAAAAATGTTATTGAGTGGGAGGCTTGGAAGAGGAAAGACTCATCAGGCCACTTATCGACATGGTCAACGTCTTGTGTAAAAGTGTGGATTGTGGATGAGGATTTGATTTCTAACACAAGTCATGTTTTCATCATTGTGTCGTAGATTGCGTTTGCTCACTTGCTGCCCAACTTTGCTGAGTGCTGGTGGGATGCCGTCATACTGGATGTGTTGCTATGCAACGGTCTCGGCATCTGGCTTGGCATGTACGTCTGTCGTAAACTGGAGATGCGCAACTACCGATGGGAGAGTATCAGGTCGATCGCTTTAAATACAATATATAGCTAAGATACGCTGTTCCGTATATTTCACAATCAAACTTTTCGGTGGAGACTTCATAAACTAGAAAGCAGTCAGAGCTCGCACACTTCCACCAAGGCAATGTTGTTCGCTAGGTGGCAGCACCATCTTTGGTTTTGCAGTGGTTTTTCTTATGCCCCATTGAAAGCAATGGTAACGAAAATTTTAAACTGATCCAGAATCCAGGATTCCTTCCGGATCACCCCCAAAATTGAATCACTGGTAGTTTGTGCCATTCCCGACATACCCTCAAAATTTCAGAAAGATCCGTCCATAACTTTTTGAGTTATCTTGCACAGACACACACAGACAGACAAACAAAGTCTGGCAAAAACATTACCTCATTGGCGGAGGTAATTAGATGCTGTACTATCTGCAGGCAGGTAAAATGTAACCAGCCACTCAGGTTGACTCAGCCCTCTATCCTCTGTGGGATAGTGAAATGAGTATGTGTGTCAGCTTTCTGGCTGAGTAATAGTAATGAATGGAGATAGTGAATGTAGAGACTAAAGATAGCAGTCTATAGGCGGATCTGTGGCTTAAGCTGATTCCTTTCCTGTGAAGGTTGCTGGCCGACCAGCGCCGTTTTGCATTTATGACATAGACCAAGTAAACTCTTATAGTGCTGCACTGTAAGATTGCTGTTTTTTTTTCTGCTGTCACAAATTGCAGTTCATCTGATTTGTCTTCTGCTGTTGCTATTAGTACAGTGGTATTAACTTCATATTGTTGCTGTGAACAGGGATATTGATTCAACGACGGGCAAAATTCGTCGTGCTTTGTTGCAGTTTACTCCGCAGAGGTAATGTATTCAGTGTTGATTTAATGATGAAATTATAATTTTTATTTAGGGGGCATTAATTAATTTACTGTCTCGTACTGTTTCCTGGAGCTATAGCTCATTTAGTCATCTCGATCAGGGTAAAAAAAAGTAAAGGGAATCATGCCCCAGCGCCCCTGAGTGACATCAGGATTACAAGTCTGGCACGTTACCGTTAGATTACCGAGCCACACACTCGATCAGGGTGATTTTTTTGAATATATGAAAACCTTTAAAATCTTAGTGTGAAGATTTTGTGATCTTAGCTGGCATCGTTGTGATACCATACAGCAGTGTGACAGAACAATGTTTTTGCCGTAGCAGTATAGCTTGCTTGGTTTAGGCATCTTCTGTGCCATCAGACCAGGAAACAAAGGTCAGGCATATTCATTCGGCAGTTCTTGTTTTGTAGCTTTTGCTGTTTCCGATGTGTCATCATTAACTTGTGTGTAAGCTGCACTTTTGTAGGCTTATTGACAGATATTGATCATAGCAGTGATGCTTTATTGAATGGTTGAGACTGGCTGGTAATTTACTGTGTAGTTGGACTCACGTTCGTTGGCTTGATCCTAACTCTACATACATGAGAGTCGTTGCCGTCTCCATACTTGTCATCATGTGGCAGGTTATCATGTGTTGCTGTGATGCATATGTTTTTAAACCTTTATTTTAGTATATTTATGGTTTTGATCCAGTCGTCGGCTGCAATGCATGATAAAGATGTTTTAATCATTCGTTCCTTGCATGTGTGGATTTTTCACTCATTTTCACAGTATCAGCAGAGATGTTAAATCTTAACTTTGGCTTTACGACTTCAATTTTTATTCTTTGATTTCGCTTTGACCTTGAGCCCACATCATTGGGCTTGCATTGCAAGATGAGGCCTTGGCTTGCCATACTGTCCATGAGCCTTGGCTTGCCATACGGTCCATCTGCTTGGAAGTTGGAACGCTTTTCTATACTCCCCAAATGCAGCACAAACTCTGTCTCATCTTGAACATTTTTGCTGCTCATTCTACTAGCACACTGAGTGCATTTGAGGTCATTTACAGTTAAAACACTGTACTATCTTTCAAAATCTAAGTTAAACATTTACTTGTACATTTTCTATATTTTGCTTCCACTAAGTTGCACAGATTTTCACCCGTATTTTTATAAATTTTGGCGGGGGGGTGGCAACACCCAACCCCTATTAGTGGGGCTAAACAAACCCATCTGCCTTGGCATGCGTCCCACTTTAAACAGCTTTGTAGAGCTGCGTCCATCGCATTTGTTGGAGTAAAGCATCATAGTGTGGTGCATTTACACGTAAAAAACGTAAAATTCTTCTCGAGTCCATAGGGTGGCGCTGATCTCCGTTTCCTAAGGCCCTCAGCCAGACACCAGTTTTTTCACTGCGAGACCATGGATACAGGGCCAGTGTATTGCACAGTGTGCTTGTTTACATCCCAGTGGTGAAGCCGGTACCAAATTATACTGCTTAATGACAGAGGCACGTGTGTGTGAACAACTTGCCTAAAATCGTTACCCGGCAGTGTCCCGGTGCGGAGTCGAACCTGCGCCCCTGAGTTACCTCAGGATTACAAGTCCGACACGTTACCGTTCGACTACCGAGCCACATGCATTCACAACACAGAGCAAACTGCAAGTATGTATGTTGCTTTCAGCTGGTGGAGCTGAATTCATTCTTCCTGAAGCATATCTTTGTCGTTGGTCCCAGTCACCCGCTGTGTATCGGTCGACTCATGCTTATAGCCGTCATATCTGCTCCATCTATCAGGTCTGCCACGCGCTTTATGAACATTATCGGACATGTCTGCTGCCAGCTTTGTTATTAGCTTTGCTTTAGTAGTCAGGTCCAGTGATGTTAAAAAGGCCAGAAAGGCCAAGTGACCAAGACCAAGGGGGGCTAAACATGATAAACGCCATGGCCACAGTGCCAAAGCTAAGCAGCTTGTAGCCATAAAACAAAGTACAAGTTTTGGTTAGGAGTTAAGTGGTTACCATCAGAAAATTTTATGCAAAAGATGATTTGCTTAGGCCAATATTTTGGCTTTTAGTTTGTGGTCAATGGCAACTTTTCAAGTTGAAGACCTGCTATTTTTAAGCCACTGGCTAGGTTTTGCGTGTTTTTTAGTTTTATCTGCACCATGTGAATGAGGTCTAGCACTGGCCTTAGTATTACTTTATCTATCAAAGTCAGCTTTATCATTAGTTCAGCTCCATCTAACACATCTAACACTGGCTTTAATGTTTATCCACTTATGTCTAGCAGTGGCTTTACTGACTTACCGACCATTTGCGCATGGCATTGGCTTTGTTATTATTAGATTATCACTATTAGTCAGGTTTTACAGTGGCTTTGTATTTTACGAGTAGGAAAACAAACTTATACCACCAGGTATTCTAGACAGTGGTTTAGCCAAACACTTACATTTTTATTGTGGACATTTAGTAACATAACATAACCCTGCACTTTGACTTGGTTGATCATGCATGACTACACCGTTGAAGGAAATTTATTTCTGGACATGATTCAGCATCAGCCTAGGTCCATCATGTGAAACAGGTTGTACTGTGGGTGGTTGCCATTTTAGCATCATCTGTCCTATTGTGTACTGCAATACCCCCAAATCATGCTACAAATCCTGATCCGTGCGGTGCCCATTTTGCAAAGAACTACAAAATGGTATGCATCAGTAACCAGCTCCAGCAAAAGTGGTGACCAAGAATACCAAGGGCATGTCGTGACTTGATTTATTGTATGTGCAAGTGATTGCCTGCTATGATCTATAATGTGTCAAGAAGTACACAAAACTATTCACTATCTTACGGTACCGATTATGTCAATAACTGAACTGTGATAACATGCACATTGATGACATGTGTTATGTTGCTTGTTTTCAGGCAGTATTATTCGTATGTAACTGACACGCAGTGTACACGAGTTGGAACTCAGTGCTGGCTTTTCTGGTTAGTGAATATCTTCGTGTATCACTGGTTACTGGTGCACTTTAAGCTTGATGATTGTAAAACTTTGTGTTGTTATTTCTTATTAAAGGTCTGTGGACACGAAAATTAACATATACATTTTATCCATTTTCCTGAAAGCGCAGTATTTTCTGATAACTTTGACAGTAATATCGGCGCCCAGCGTTTTGTCAACACGAAAAAATTTACCTTTGAAGTCGACGATCTACAAAAACGACGTAGAAAACGCACCGCCATGATGGCCCACGGTGACGTCATGAGTTTAGCCTATAGACGTCATGAATATTAATGGCCTAGCCTAGAATGATGAAGTCGTCGGCTAGGCCATTTATATTCATGATCTATATGGGCTAGGGTCTTGACGTCACCGCGGGCACTGATAGATAAGAATATTTTGCATAACGAAACGTAATGCCACATTTCGTTTGAAATGACACATTAATTTTATATATTTATGAAGCTCAAATCGACGTATTATATATGCAAGGTTAAATGTCTAATTTAAATCTACAAAAATTGCGCGAGTGAGTTTGATCGTGGCCATGGACCTTTACTTCGAGCTCAGTTGGGGTGAGGTTGGCTACCTGGATGGGTAATTGTCAACAGCAGTAGTTTCAAGAAGCAATATCTCAACAACTAGAACAGATAAAAGTTGACAGTTTGCGAGTTCGTAGACAATGGTGTGGTAGGTTGATGTTTGCTATATCATCATCTTTGATTATTTGGTTGCCAAAACATCAGCTTAACAAATAAAAACTGTAGTGTGATGAATTTTTTGTGGTTTAACATCCGTAACTAGTCTTTTTATATTTCTGTCATATATGTGTTGAATTTGTTGATGTAGTGCCATCACATTTACTGAGTTCTTCGTCTGCGTCAAGTTTGGTGCACAGATATTCAAGCAGACCCAGATGCTCTATGTTCTGTACTGGCTTATCTTCCAGGTAACGTCTGCCTTGATTTCCTTGTTGGTTTTTTCTTTTATTAGCTCAACACATTGACTGAGTCAACGTATTAAGGCCTGTCTTTGTCCTCGCATACATATGTTTGCCTTTGTCCACAAAATGGTGTCCAATTTACACGAAATTTGGTCTGTAAGTACTTGTCGACGAGTGATACCTAACACCATGCCATGTGACCTAATCCAAGGTCAAGGTCATGAGACTTTTAAACATTCAAAATTTTGTCTATTTATTGCCTCCGTCACTGTAGCGTCTGGAGGCATTATGTGTCGAGAGTGTTCATGCGTTTGTCCGTGCATCCATGCGTGCATCTCAAACAAACATTGGTAGCATGAGATCTTGCCTATTTGTTGACGGAATTTGACCAAACTTTCATGAATAACAGACATTGTGGCAAGGATGAACGCATCAAATTTTACAGTCAAAAGGTCAAGGGTCAGGGTCACAGCAGGGTAAAAATTCCACAAAATGCACTTTTTGGTCTTGTAGTTGTCACGTGTTGGTGGAGGCATAATAGTCGACAAAGTCGTAACCGCCATCTTGTCATAGCTTATCTTTTTACTGTTTGCAATAGAAACTGGCAATTGACTGCTGATTTTTAACTATGGAACAGCGTCTAAATTTGTTCAAAGAGGATTTTTGATTTCTGTCTCAGTTTTTGCATGCGAAAGCAGCTACTGCTTTCAGCACATCTTAGCCATCGCAATTCTGTCCGTCCGTCTGTCTGTCACACGGGTGGATCTGTCAAAAACGGTGCAAGCTAAGATCACCAAATCTTCACACAGTTTCAGGAACCGTAAAGCTTTTCCACAAATTTGAAGGGGTCAACCCGAACGAGGGCGCTAAGTGAGAGGAGGTCGGAAAAATTAGCGATTTCAGACAATAAGTCGCTGTATCTCAATAATGGTGCGAGATAGGACCTAGGTTACTATTAGTCACTAATAGGAAGTCGTACACTGGCTCTCCGAATTCAGTGACCTTGAATGACCTTGAACGTTAAAATAGGGGTTTTAAAGAAATATTTTGGCGATTTTGGGCTGCGGGACACATTTCAAGAGCAAATTGCGCGGAAACCAATTGAAATAGTCCTGGAGAAGCTGCATTTGAAAATTTTAGCATTGAAAGTAGATTTTGAAGGTCCAAGTCTTTGTTTTTTAGGTTAAAGTTAACCGGCGCACGAGGGTGTCAAAGAACAGTACTCCCTAAAAGTCGCGACAAAATGGCTGGAGATAGATTAACAGTTTGCGAACTGCTATAGGCTTTCCTGTGTCCCGTGAGCATTAGCTCAAATTTCTTGTTTTTGTTTCATGTAACTTTGCGAAACTGGTACAATGGACTTGACTGCAGTTTTGTACAGGTTTTAGTTCTGCAAGTCTTTGTAATTTTCCGCAACTTGTTAAATTTTTATAATTGTTTGAAATGAACTAATGTTTTTGATGGTTCTGAAATTTTTCAGAATTGACATTTATTTTGTTCTATTCAGTTGAGTTTAGTTAAGATTTTGTACTGTCATTTTCTGGTGAAATAAAGATATATAAAAATAGCAGTGATTTTTCACTTTACCCATATTTGTACTTAGATCTGTAGTATTTTTTTTTAACTAGCAATATGTTTTGTGGAACAAGGTATCTGTCCCATTGCCACGCTATATAGCTTAGCAGCTGCATTTTCAGCATTTGACGCTCTTGTGAGCCTGCAGCCATTTTTCTCTTTGAATAAAAACAGTTGGTTGCCATGAGAACAGGGGTCTTCAAGGGAGAAATTTACATGACAACTTTGCATAGACCGGGCCAGAAAATACGAGGGTAGATGCAAACAGCGCGCAATTATCTTTTATGGGGACCAAATTATACCGCTTTGAAATCTCCATTGGCTGTAATGCAAAATTTTCCAACTTTTGAATGGTTGCTGTACCAACTGGGATCGATAGGGGGTAAATTTAAATAATACTGTTATATTGCCCGACCCCAAAAATAGGGGGTAGGTAAACACACCGTGCAATTATGTTTTATGGGGACTGAGTTATACCGCTTTGAAGTCTCCATAGGCCGTAATGCAAATTTTTTGAAAAATTGGGGTAAAATAGGGGAAGGAGTTATCAGATTTTTATCCCAAACAAACTATCTTACTTTTCAGGCCCCGAATTGCTGTGCAAAATTTTATCAAAATCAAATCAAAATTGCGGTCGTAGGAGTGTTTACATACAGAATGACAGACAGACGCAAGTGATTTTATAATCTGTCCCTTGCTATGCTATAGCAATGGGACAGATAAAAATTTATAATGCTTAGTATTTTCTTAAATTTACAGAAACATTAGCTGTCATCACATTATCCGTAGTCAGTTAGTCATTCTGTTTTAAGTGAGTGAGTGAGTAGGGTTTAACGTCCAGCCTGACACAGTATAGGTCATTTCAGGGATGGCCTTTTCAGGCAAAATGCACATAAATGCATAATAATGGAGTTTAACTTTTACAATGAAGAAACAGAAAGTTTAACCTTTACAGAAACACAAAACATACAAAAAACAAACTAAACCTAAACCTAAAATTGTAAGAAGTCCATTATACTCGTGCATATGTAATTAACATAGTGGTAGTTTTAATAATCTTCCCTGTTATCCTCCAAAAATTTAGATTGAATCCATGTGGAAAGGCTGGTAGTGGACTCACAGTGAGATAGGCAAACCGTTTATTATGTTCATCAAGTATGTTTTTTTTTCTGCAGTGCAACGTTGTGGACATTTCATTCCGTGCACTTTCTGCTGCATGAGAAATGACATGTTGTGCGATAAACGTTCGTGTATAATTGCTTGTAGATGGGCTCAGGTGTGCTGTGTGTTTACCTGTGCGCCATCATCGCTCGTAGATCACAGGTATGCACAATGTTGTGGAGTATGCTAGGTGCGTGTGGGAGCGTCGTGCCAAATTTGGTCATGCCAAGTTTGATTGCATATTTTATCAACCCCTCTTATTTTAGATTTTTTTTTTTCTCTGGTGACATTTGGCACGAAGTTCTTTGGTTTAAAAAGAGTTGATATAACTCAGCAGGTAAAAGTTGTTTTGCTGTGTCATTTAATAATGCAACATGATTGCACAAAACATACACAGACGAGCTGGGACCTAATGCGCCAGTCTTGCTAGTCATTACCGCATGTTAAAATGACCATTCCCAAATTATTTCAGCTTTCAGTTAGGAAAGCTGTTTGCTGCTGATGAGATTCACTACCATATTGTTTTCTTAAAAAAAGTATTAATATGAAATTGTTGTTTCTGGTTAATTTTTATGTTTGCGTTTAATTATGAGACTGGTTTACTACACTGTGAGGCATAAAAAACACACAAAAATTTATCGATTATAACATAAAGACAAATTATCGGATTTTAATAATTTTTGGTACAACCATTCTAGATGCAACTTGTCATCAAACGGTTATTCAAATTTCTATCTCACCCAACATATGCTTCTGCACTACCTGGGGAAATTAAAACACATCCGTGACATTACTGATAGGAAGTTGGAGAAGGTTTATAACGAGATTATTGTAGTTTTTGATATAAAAGTTTCTGACATAACTGGCCATTAAATGGCCATTTATATTCCCAGCTCATGTAACGTCTGTTGCTGCATTACCTGGGAAAACAGAACAAGTGCAACATGAGATAAAAAAGAAAGAAAAACATCAGTGAATTTAATCATTACAGATACTAACAGCTCCGATCACAGTCCATTTGACAGTATTTGCAGTGTTATGCAGCAGCAAGTTTATGGGACTTTGTTTAGAATTATCAATGAACTCAAAAAGCGACTGGTTGAAGTCTGAAGCAGAACATTATCAACACTGCTATCAACGAATGGAGAAAGCATCAAATGGCCGATATTTCGAATATTTACTGTCAGCAGTTGCACAACTAAACAATTTGATAAACTCTCAGCCAAAGTGCTAGAAATTTGGAAAAAAATGTGCCAAATGTGCATTATTCTAATCAAATAATTTGCATTGAATAAAAACGTAATATTTTGCTTGTTTTGTTTTCCCCAGGTAGTGCAGAAGCAGATGTTCGGTGAGGTGGGAAACTGAACGGCTGTTTGATGGCCAGTTGTGTCATAAATATGTGTACCAAAAATTATTAAAATTGGATAACTCTTCTTCAAGTTACGGTAGAAAAAATTTTGGTGTGTTTTTTTATGCCTCACAGTGTATTTTCATGGTGTTTTAACCATATTGCAACATTTTGTTAAATCTTAGCTTATCTTATTGAATATCTGTGTTTATATTTAGTGTGAGTGTTCATCCGACTGAATGTTTTACTCTGTGACTATTTGTCTGACAGCCATGTGAATAGTCTGTAGGCTATTTTTGGGTCAAAAATGAAAACAATGCACAGCTTTTTTTATCCGCCTTTTCATAGCTTCAGTTAAGATTCATTTTCGATCACCAGGGGCTACACCAGCGTTGGTTGGTGTAATTATCGTAGTCAATAGAATTAATGTTTATATTATGGTGTAGGGTGTAGTGTTAGGATTAGATTAGGATTAGAATTAGGGTTAATGTATTTCAGAGATTTATGTGACGATAATGAACACTGAAACTAAGGATATAATATTGGTGATAAATTTGAGGCTGCTGCATGCAAGCACAAAACTTGTTGACTGGTGATTCGTAATTGCCTAGTTCCTGGGGTTGAGGTCGTCAGTTGTACGGTTGCGGGTGTGTTTGCGGTGGTACCATGAGCAAGCAAAGGGTGCTCAAACGTACCGCTACAGAGACATGGCCTTAGCTGGTACCTACAAGCACCCTTGGATGCTGGTATGTATTGGCTAAGGCCGTCCAGCGTGGCAGCCGAATAAATAGTTGGCTTGGATAGGACCGGATATTCATCTTAGCTGCATTTTTCATCAGCTAACAGGGCGTGTCTGTTCTACCAGACTTTGCCCCTATTGCCTTATTTGGACGCTCATTATTCAACTAGTTCAACCACTAACGCGATCTGCCTACCGAGATAAAACTGTGGTCGTAGTCGTTCTACGGTAGTCTCGTGACTCTGTGGTGGGCATGTCTGTTGTTGTTTTAGTTTTTATCATTGAACTAGGCTTAAATATTTTATAATAATTACATATAATATTTAGTTCAATGGTTTTTATCATCTGTAACATTGAACTGGATTAAAATATTCAATTATCTCTGTTCATTAGACCAAGTTCGTTTTTCGTGAATATGTAAATAAACATTATGTCAGCAGCGAACAGCCCCGCCCCGTTAGCTAATGAAAAAAACGCAGCTCTGATTACTAGGCTGTTGATACGACTGCCTGATAAATATCCTGTGATATTGTCTTATCTGATGTAATTTGTGGTGTGATTTAGCGTAAAGAGCAGGAACAGCTTCAGCTCAAGCGAGGTGCTAGTGATGGGCCAAAGTCCTCAAAGCAGGTTGCCAATACTAGTGATGTTACTGCAGCATATTCTTCGTCGTCCATTCCTTACGGCTCCACTCCCTCTGGTGACATCTCATCCAATCATATACCAGTGATGAACGTGAATGGACGGACGTTGATTCATCGACATGGCTTAGCTAATGGCACGCCAGCACAGGCTGAATAATATCCTGAATAGTACATCACTAAATTCATTTATCGGAAATGGTCCATCACTATTTTTCGAGGGTTGCAGTGTAACTGAGTTTGAGTGAAAACAATGGAAATGAGTGACTGACATTACAGTACGAAGTAAACAACACAACATTACCTATCGTCAGTTTTGTGTGTTGGCACCAAATACGATATCAAGCTTTTCATCCTACCTCAGTAAATCAGGTTATGTTTGTCTGCTCTAGTCCATAGATATTTAGCAACATGTTGTTTACCATAGCAAGCCCATTAGTTGGCAAAAGGTCGCCGGACTTTAGTTACATCAGGTAGATGATCTGACCTGGCGTAGTCAACCTGGTTGACCCGTTTTCTGACTTGACCCGTTTTCTGGCATGTCAGGTTAACAACTGTTAAAATTACTTGCACAGAATCTGAGAAACCATTGGTACTGGACTTTGCTTTTGTAATCACGTTGCTGGCAGTTTTGCCCAGTTTTGTGTATACATGATGGGCTAAAAAGTAGCGTCTTTTTTAACCATATCAAAATGCAGGATATTTGTCCTGTTTGAACAATTTTAAAATAATTCCCAGTTTGTGTGCTGATTTATTTGAAAACATTTTCGGAATTCTTTTGGTACCCCAATTGTTACTATGCATTGCATACATATTGTTAATCAAACAACATTTGTTAATCATTAGTAGATCCAATCACGGTGATGAAATTACGACTTACTCGCATAAAAACAGAACTTGTTTACATCATCAGAGGAAGGACAACATAATGATGGCGTCATTCAACAAGTAAACAATTATTGCAAAAATAATGCATCTAACGAAAATTGTCACTTTATGCCTACTCGGTATGTACAGGGTGCGGCAGAAAAAAGTAGCCCCTAAAGTTTTTCGCTGTTTTCTCAGCAACCGTTTAGCATTTTAATCTAAAAATTTACAGTTTTATTTATTACATTCTTCTACGGCTAAATGCCAAATAAAATTTGATTCCATTGAAAAATGATGAAGTTATAGATTTTTTAACATGACCGCTTACCGATTTTTCAGCGTGAAAAAATGTTCAAGCCACAACACCAGTTCAATAACATCGTTAAAACAAGTCAAACAACACAGTTAACTAATGATCAGATGCCAAAATTCCATTGTCACTCTGAATGTTTGAAGTGC
>Ga0209367_1008137_pt1 | contig 14356 bp, 10 predicted proteins | sample WorMetLIZISLAND2_FD_187412 | JGI IMG/M metagenome (GOLD analysis project Ga0209367, IMG submission 187412) | Marine gutless worms symbiont microbial communities from Max Planck institute for Marine Microbiology, Germany - Olavius geniculatus... ... | reverse complement strand
GATTAAAATGACGTCACGAATGACGCAACGCATTTTACATAGATAAAACTACATGACCATAGATATAAATCGGCTAGAGATGCACTCAAGTTCGAAATTTTACTTATTTTATTTGTGGTGCGCTTCACGACTTTCTGGCATCGTCATCGCATTATGACACACTTTTGGCCACCCGCTCTATGTCATACAAACAGCAACCCATGCTGCAAAATATATGGATTCATCTCCTGTTCACCAGACAGAACAAGAACAAAAGCAGTTGAAATCTCCAAACAACTAATGACATCTAACAGCACTTCAAGTTCAAAGTAGTGTTGTACGATACCTGAAACTGGAGCCACCATAACGATACTGTCAAGTATCGAGTATTGCGATATTACCGCGATACCAAAAGTTCATTTGAAACGTTGGTCCACAGACTCTTTGAGAGGGGAGTAAAGTTTTCCTGCACCCAGGGCTGTTTTTTGCCAGCACGGGGCCCTTGGCACTAACTTACCCGCAAAACCTTAGCTCATACCACATTACCTAATACCCCTAATACCTGAGATCAAACTACACCACAAACTGTAGGATAGCCTCTAGCTGTAATGCAGGCCTGTATCTTGTGTGATTTTAGACCTTCAATTTCGCGAGCGGAGCAAGCGAAAAAAATTTTGACCCTAAATTTTAGCTGCTCCCCCGTCCAAAAAATCTTAATTTTTTAATTGAGTGTAAGTTGTGACAATAATTTATCCCTAAGGCGATGGAAATTGTTTAGACTGATCATTGATCCATCATCTGTTGCAACGATCACTGCCATAGCGCAAGACCCCTTTGAGGCGCAAGGCCCTTGGCACAGTGCCAAGGTGCCACCCCCCTAAAGATGGGCCTGCATGCACACCATGATGTTTGGGTGACTCTGCCATCACTTAAAATAAATGTTTACTATATGTTTGACAAGCTTTAACCCAGACGTGCTTTTTCGTTGCTGTCATGGAGTATCCAGTAGTTTTCAACAATAGAGATTCAATTGCAAACTGAGTCGTATAGAAACTGGTATTGTGGCACCACGATATACTAAGACCTCTTCAATACTGGTATCAAGACGTTGGTACACATGACACTTATCGAAAGATTGAAGGTATCGCACAAAACTAATTCAAAGCACTAATCATCATGCATCACTGCTTTATGCATCACCACACCTTTTGGAGAAACTGTACCTTTTGGAAGCTCTCAAGGGCTTTATGAGGTTCATTTTCGCGCAGTGCCTTGGAACTGTAGTACTGGTTTTCTAAATCAACATCTGGTTCTGACGTGCTGTCTTCAGAGTATATCTATCAAGCCACAATGCATAACAAGAAATTTCAGGTAATGCAAACGAGACGCGCGAAAGCCTACAGCACTTCCGGTTCAGTAGTTTAGCTGAAAATTGGGGTGTTCACGCTAAGTTAATATATAAATACCAAATTCTCTATCTGGATCACATAACGAGTTCCGTGGCGCCACCTTGTGAATGATATAGACTTGTGTCGCAGCCCGAAATCGCCAAAAAAAATGCATAAAACCCCCTATTTTGGCGTTCAAGGTCATTGAATTCGGTGCCAATTGACAGCCAGTGTACGACTTCCTATTAGTGATTAATAGAAGCCTAGGCCCTATCTCGCACCGTTACTGAGATACAGCAACTTATTGGCCAAAAATCGCAAATTTTGCCCACCCCCTCTCATTTAGCACAATCGTTCGAGTGTGGCCCCTTCGAATTTATGGAAAAGCTTTATGGTTCCTGAAACTAGAGTCTTCCACGCCGCCAATGGTGAAGATCTGGTGATTCTGGCTTTCACCGCTTTCGACTGATCCACCCGTGTGACAGACAGACAGATGGACGGACAGAACTGCGATGATTAAGACACACTGAAAGCAGTAGCTGCTTTCGCGCGTAAAAACACAACAACTAATCAACATTTAGCGCAGCTGTAATCCTAGTACTGCGCCACAACCAAGAACAATGTCCCAAAGCAAGGCCATGTACTGTATCCAAAGCCAATGCATACCACCAAAAAACATTCCAGCAGCCATATTTTTGTTAGGCCCAATCTTGTCCGGTTTGACTTTGCAAAAAAACGTGGTTGTCAATTTGATGTTCAATTTTGCAAAAACATGTGACTTTATTAATGCAGTATTGCCTTTGGTGATCCATACAATGACAACACTGCGCAACCTTTTGTGACCTTACAAAAACTAAAGTGTGTTAGGTAGTAGGTATGTGTGGGTGTGGCGTAGAGATGATCAAGCTCTCCGAAATGCACTGAATGTCAAATCCTGCTAAGAGGAAGTACAATTTATCTATTCAACTAAGAAGTTGCAAAACTCAGTTACAGGGGAGAGAGACAACTTTACATGTTTGTGTGACCCATAGTGGTCCAACTATCCAATGCACACCTACATCGGCAAGCAGATAAACACCTTTCACACTGCAGCACGGTAAACATGCTAACAAAGTGCTGATGCAAGGTGTTACATTCCATTTGGTAGTATATACTATTTAAGTTTGGCAACCAACCGTGGGAAAAACTGGCCAAGTGGCAAAACAACGGAAACATCCTCAAATTTTCTTATCAATGCCAGAAATGTGTAGACTGTGGTTGCAAATGCAGATGTGCAGGACATGGACTGACAGCGAATCAATATAAAAAAAAAATGTGAATGTGGATTGTGGAGTGATGTGAATCCTGTTTCATGACAAGTGCATCTTTTCTAATAACTGCTAACAGACTTTTAAAAACACGTTTAATTTATGTCTTGTTTAGCAAAATGCATTACCAAGCTTTTTACTGCTGTTATTTTGTCACTAACTGGAAAGGGAAGGTGTACTCTGCGGAATGCAGAAAGCAAAATTTCGAAAAGGCTCATTTTGCGAAATTTACGTTGCGAAAATTCTTAGCCGAATAAGGTGTATTTTATGGAATTCAAATTGCGGAAAATACTCTTGTTGTTGCGTCAGCAAACCCGCAGTTCTCTGACACCGCATCACGTTCTTTATCTGCATGGTGTTGTGTGGAGCGGCTGTGTTGGATGAGTAGGCATATTTGAGCTGAATTCTTTAGCTGTCTTCGATCGTGCCTTAACGGTAGTCCGTCAGATGAAATATCGCAGTAGGCCTACTTGATGACCTGAGCAAGTGACTCAGTCTTTGCGCATTAATCCGATGACTTGGCCCTTGCCAAGGCGGCAACCCTTTTCTCAGCAGGCCCATTTGAGCTGATTTCTCTAGCCGTCTGTGATCGTGCCTTTATAGCAGTTGGTCGAATGGGGTCAATCGGACGAAACAACACAGTAGGCTCCCTAATTACCCGAGCAAGTGACTCAATCTTTGCGCCGCACCCGGAATCGTTTGTAGATTGGACCTAGGCTACTTCAGTTGACCTTGCGTTCAGTTGTGATGTGCTGACTTACACTCGTGAGTTAACGAAGTTCAAAATGTTTCAAGAGTTAAGTTGAAGACGTCAATACGTGATTACTTTGCCGACTGTGTGACCGCGCCGTTTCTGAAGTGTGGATGTCGATTCGTAAGCCTAAGCCTACGCGACGTTGATTATTTGATTTTATTTAAATTTTGCGGAATGTGGAATGCGGAAAACTCTAAGGTGTAATTAGCGGCACGCTCCGCATGTGAAATTCCGCAAAGTCCACCTTACTTACTGGAAACGGTAAACTGTAATCTGCTATAGGCCTGATGGCGTAGCTTGATAAAAACCAATGCAAACGCGGATAGACAGCAAATACAATATTTTTCTCCTGCTGCGAACGCGGACGCAAATACTTGGTCAAAATTCGCATACTGACGCGGACTGAAATTTGTGGGATCCGCACATCTCTGATCGACGCCGGTGTGTCATCAGACCACGTCGACTCGACAATACGCAGTACACAACACACTTATGAGAATCTACGCAAACATAAATGTGCAGTTTACCAAGTCGTACTCTTCGTCATCGCCACACATAAACTCTTCTTCATCAACGTCTGACATATTCACGAAAATTGCTCAGAAAACAACTAACAACATAACAGGAAGTACATATTTGTACAAGAACTAATAAGTTGAGAAAATAAGTAATCATTTGTATTCGCAAAGGCTAGCTAAGAGTCAGGGATAAATGCTGAGTCTACTGTCATTTTTACTCACTAAAGTCGCTATCATAGTCACTATGACTATTGCTTGTAAATTAGAATTTGCTTCACATTAAAAAAATTTAATGTAAAAATATCTACATTTATCGGTAAAGTTGATAACTTGATACTATGATAGTGGCCAAGGCCCTATAAAACGGATAGACCTACAACAAAACTACAAAAGGCTCTAGAGTGTGAGCAAAATCTAATATGTAATTTGCGATTTTCTGTACGAGAGCGGTTTATCAAACGGCGGAAGACTAGAGTCGCAATTGTGCTAAAAATAGCAATGACGACTACAGGCTACTAGAATATTCGCGACATGACGTCATTCAGGCGTCGCTAGGCCGTGGTCGCTAGCCTATAAATTGGACCAATCCCGTGATACGGCAATCATCGTCTATTGTGTACGTCATTGCTTCTACGTAGAAGACATTTTTCGTGTGAATTTGCGTTTTATTCTGTAGATTTTGGTTATAAAGGTAATAGTGGTAAGTTGTTTATCGTTGTAATCTTTGGTGGTACATAATTTCAAACTTTTGCGTCAGATTTTTGTCCAAACTCTTGTAGAGCTCGGTTGGAGATTGGCATAAAAATACTGAGAAGAATAGCCGGATGTTATGGCAAGACTTCGCACCCGAATCCTACGGCTAGCTTAGACAAAGAGCTTCGTCCTAAGTATTAGCCTAGAGCTATATTGTAGACAGCTTAGAACTAGGCTACGGCTAACCCTAATCATCGGCCTAACTCTGGCCTTCCTTAACACTGACACTAAGTTGAGGTATCTGTTTCAACTTTCGAGTGGGGAACTTGGTATTGCAACAATGCCGGATAGCCGTGATACGATAGATACACATCATCTAAAGTTTTATAGTCGTTTCTGAGTTCAAGTTCACATCATAGCACTTTTAAACGATACCAGTAATTATTATACAATAGCAGGTGTTGTTTAATTGTAGATAACAGCAAGATGCAGATCTTTGTGAAGACGCTGACTGGCAAGACAATCACTCTTGAGGTTGAGCCAAGTGACACCATCGAGAATGTGAAAGCAAAGATCCAGGACAAGGAAGGCATTCCACCAGATCAGCAGCGTTTGATCTTTGCTGGCAAGCAGCTGGAAGATGGTCGTACCCTCAGTGACTACAACATCCAGAAAGAGTCGACCCTTCACCTGGTCCTTCGTCTGCGTGGAGGAATGCAGATCTTTGTTAAGACGCTGACTGGCAAGACCATCACTCTGGAAGTCGAGCCAAGTGACACCATCGAGAATGTGAAAGCAAAGATCCAGGACAAGGAAGGCATTCCACCAGATCAGCAGCGTCTGATCTTTGCTGGCAAGCAGCTGGAAGATGGTCGTACCCTCAGTGACTACAACATCCAGAAAGAGTCGACCCTTCACCTGGTCCTTCGTCTGCGTGGAGGAATGCAGATCTTTGTCAAGACGCTGACTGGCAAGACCATCACTCTGGAAGTCGAGCCAAGTGACACCATTGAGAATGTCAAGGCAAAGATTCAGGTAGACTATTGTTGCTTGCATACTTAGTTGTACCTAGAACTTTATTGAACATGGTCAGCATTCTGGCCTTCATAATTAATATGCTGTTAGGTTATTTATGATCACTTACTGTCAGTGAATTATCTGCTTTTGTGTTGAACCAGGTTTTGATATAAGGGAAATTGCAGCTGCTGAAAATATTTTTTTTGGCTGATAAAAATTAGAGCTGTCAAGGCGTTAATTTTTACGCTTTAATTAACGTGTCAACTGTGACAGCTCTAATAAAAATACTTGTATAATTTCAACGTTTTGTGTCACTTAATTGTAGCAGAGCATTTCATGTGTCTAACATATTTACTGACATTATCATGATTGTTCGGAACATTCTAAAGCTGTATTTACATTGGTGCTAATTATGCTTTATTGCAACTATCCTGATTGTCTAAAGCCATGAAAGAACATGCTGTTACCTTTTGTTTGATGAGTGATTAAGGTTCATAAATGCACTTATGCACTTTTGGCAGTTTTGTATATTGTAGTTTACTGAAAAATACTTAGAATCTACTGATGAAAGTAAAAATGTAATGATTGAAACACTAGCTGAAGTTTCTTTGATTGATATTCGTGCACAATGCTGGTAAAAGTGCACTAATTCATTTTTGAACCATTACCTGGTATAGCATATTGTGATAAAGCCACCTCGGAGAAATACGTAAAAGGCAAAATATGCAACCTGTATGGGAATGGGAATGGCCCTTATTCTCATGGGAATAAATTCCCATCAGTAGATGCAGTGTTAGGCTTATGTTCTGCTTAGAAAACGACAGACTTGCTTTTGTCAAAGTTTAGTACCATTAGTCCTATTGTCTGTAGTTTGTGATGTTCAGTAGTGCATAGCATGATGACTCTACTGAAAAGTTTTAGATTCAGTGACAAGCAGTGCACATATGATATTGAACGTTAAGTTGAGTCTTTGAAAGGTGTAATATTGTTCATTCCCACAACGATTGAAGGATTGTTTGGGAATGGGAATGGGAAAAGCCCAGTGGGAATTCCATTGGAATGGAAATTGGTTACAAAATTGGGAATGGGAAGGAATGGGAATTGACTGCATGGGAATGGGGGGAATGGGAATGTAAAAAGCCATTCCCAGTCATCTCTATTATCCACCTTTACCATTCACCTAATGATATTTTTATGGTACACATATCGTGCTAAAAAGTCAGCCATTCACACACAAAACAGCACTGACTGATGTGTTTGCCGTGTTTCTGACAGGACAAGGAAGGCATTCCACCAGATCAGCAGCGTCTGATCTTTGCTGGCAAGCAGCTGGAAGATGGTCGTACCCTCAGTGACTACAACATCCAGAAAGAGTCGACCCTTCACCTGGTCCTTCGTCTGCGTGGAGGAATGCAGATCTTTGTCAAGACGCTGACTGGCAAGACCATCACTCTGGAAGTCGAGCCAAGTGACACCATCGAGAATGTCAAGGCTAAGATTCAGGTAGACTATTGTTGCTTGCGTACTTAGTTGTGCCTAGAACTTTATTGAACATGGTAAGCATTCTGGCATTCATTATTCATGTGTAAATTGCTTATAATCAGTTTTAGCTTATTAACTGCATCAAAGTCCTGATTGTAGGACTGTAAAGGATTGTATGACTGTTAAGTCATTATACAAGGGGGTAATGACTATTTGAAAACTGTAAAAATTCTAATTATGCACCTTTACTCATCAACTCACTTTTATGCAAAAAAAGAGCCTTTGATGCATAACATGTCTGCAGCACCGACTGATGTGTTTGCTGTGGTTTGACAGGACAAGGAAGGCATTCCACCAGATCAGCAGCGTCTGATCTTTGCTGGCAAGCAGCTGGAAGATGGTCGTACTCTCAGTGACTACAACATCCAGAAAGAGTCGACCCTGCACCTGGTTCTTCGTCTGCGTGGAGGAATGCAGATCTTTGTCAAGACGCTGACTGGCAAGACCATCACGCTGGAAGTCGAGCCAAGTGACACCATTGAGAATGTCAAGGCTAAGATCCAGGTATTGTTAGTCACAAACTTACATGTATTGCATATAGTACATTTCTGGGCCAATATGAGCTTGTTTTGAAACCCTTCATTAGTCAGTTAGAGTACTTGGGTAAAGTTGCATACAGAGCGACAACTGAACTGAACTGATGGTTTAGTTTTTACGCGCAACAGCAGCTACTGCTGTAGCACATCTTAGCCATCGCAATACTGTTCGTGTCTGTCACATGGGTGGATCAGCCAGAAGCGGTGCAAGCTACAATCACCGAATCTTCACCGTCGGCTGCGTGGAAGACTCTAGTTTCAGGAACCGTAAAGCTTTTCCATAAATTCAAAAAGGGTCACCGCAAACGAGGGCGCTAAATGAGAGGGGGTAGGGAAAATCTGCGACATCCAGATATGGCGTTGCCAGAGCGAGATAGTGGCGCCATCTGGTGAGTACAAGTAAGACACTATAAGCTTAGGGCCTACATATTTAGTCGTAGGGCGTCTGGCGTCATCTGTTGAATGATTGTTTTACTGGGCCTTCTGTGAAACTAGCCAAAAGCCATCTGGATGAGATCTGTGGATGAAGTCTACGCATCACTAGCGTATGACGGTGCACCGCTGTTGTGCGTTCCTGTTTGCGTTAGCAGAGCTTTACCTTTTTTTATGAACTATCTAATGGGTGAGCAGAGCATCATAATGGTTGACGCGTATGTGTGCGTGGTCACATAGACACTAGCGCAGTTAGACGATGCCTACTGTAATGCATTACTGCTTCATCATTGGTCAGTTCGTCAAAAACTAAACCATTTCAGTTCAGTTCAGTTACATCGTTCTGTATGCACCTAAATGGAGTGCTATACTGGTAAATTGACTTGCATGGTGTTAACCGTGTTCTGTACCAGATGTAGTTAAAGAAATACAAATTCAAATTATTTCAACATAATGTGGCCGTTAGTTAAATATTCTTTGCTAGTCGTAATGTAATGCTGACATCATAATGTGTCGTGAGTACAAACTGGCTTGTCTCAACTCGTTCTGTCCGTAGCTACCCTGCTTCGATGGTGAGCTTTATCTGGTTTACGGATGAAAAATGTTCATCGTGTCAGCACTTAGCAACATGGAGGCATAAAATCAGGTGTTTTGCAATTCAAAAACTCGTCCGTCTCGTAAGCGGAGTGTGCTGGTGCACTGTCTTGCTGAAAGGTGTAAAAGTTATACTATCCCCACAAGGGTGTGAAAGTGATCATTTTGGGCATTTTTGTGGCTACAATGTTAAAGCTTCAACAGTTTGTCATCAATAAACCAGGTAAAGTTTGCCATCGACGCTGGGCAGCTATTCAGCAAGTCTGTCAGCACCGGTTGCAACAAGCCAGTTTGTACTTGCAGCACACTATGACGTCAGCATTACGTCACCACTAGCAAAGAATATTTAACTATCAGCCATATTTTGTCCAAATATTTCGAATTAGTATTTCTTCAGCTACATGTGGTAAATTTCATGTAAATTGATCATCATTTGACTGAATTATGAAAGAAAGAAAAGGGCTGCCTTTTTTATGAAGCACCGTGTGATTCTTGTAATCATTTCGCTTTTTATTCAGTGCAGCATTACATCCGATGTTTAGTGTTCTGTTCACAGGTATTATATTACATTGTGCATTGTGACTATGTTTCTGACAGGACAAGGAAGGCATTCCACCAGATCAGCAGCGTCTGATCTTTGCTGGCAAGCAGCTGGAAGATGGTCGTACCCTCAGTGACTACAACATCCAGAAAGAGTCGACCCTGCACCTGGTCCTTCGTCTGCGTGGAGGAATGCAGATTTTTGTCAAGACGCTGACTGGCAAAACCATCACTCTGGAAGTCGAGCCAAGTGACACCATCGAGAATGTGAAAGCAAAGATCCAGGACAAGGAAGGTATTCCACCAGATCAGCAGCGTCTGATCTTTGCTGGCAAGCAGCTGGAAGATGGTCGTACCCTCAGTGACTACAACATCCAGAAAGAGTCGACCCTGCACCTGGTCCTTCGTCTGCGTGGTGGAGGAATGATTTGAATGCCGGCCAGTCTGTGGATGATGGTCAAGTCACATGCTGACTGCAGTATATGGCGTGAATCGTTTGCTTTCTGTGGTCCTTGATTTTAAGTTTAAAAAATCACTTGCTGACTTTGACTTTGACATTGTTTTTTCTCACCTCCTTTTCTGCATTGGTGGATATTAACTGATAAATCGTTATAGTTATTGCTTAATCCTAAATAATTGTTCATGTGTCACGTAATTCTCTGGATACCGGTACTATCAAAATATTGACTCTGCAAAAGTACATATGTGTATGGTTTTATGTTGCAATATATTTGCTTAAAAAGTAACTGTGCATTAATATAAAAAAACGAAAAGGCCAGCGTTTGTTTTCTTGTTGTGCTAATATATCATTTTTATGACAGATGGTAGCATAACTACAACACAACAAAGAACTTGCTGCCAAGACAGAAGATAGGTGGAACCATTGTAACCATGCTTTTAATCAGTCAGTAGTAATTTTGAACCACATGGTTCACTTTTCTCCTCTGTTTTATTTCTTTTTGTCTTCCCCTTTTTTCATAAGTTCGAGCAAAATTTGGCGGTTACAACAGCTAGCCAAAAATGTGACTAGGAGTAATTGTAGCAACTGCCAACTATATACCGTGTGAGACAGCAGTGACACTCCATGCAACTATGTCGATAACACTGTAAGAAGTTTAACATTTTGTATCAATCATCCTCTTTTTAAATGTGAAAACATTCTCTAATCTAATTGTTTCTCTGCATTGGCCAGACAGCATAAATGTCTGGTTTTTGGTTTCTAGATTTCAGTAAAGTAGGCAAATTTGCCGCTTTCATTGAACGTCTGAACGACAAAAGTGCTTCAGGGGGCTTTGCCCCTGACCCCCGTTATAGGCTCGCACTCGACATGGTTTCCCCCCACTTTCAAATACCTTCTGCGGTCTGCAGCAGGCTGCTTACTGTAGGTACCCTCCTACTTTTATACACAATCTAGCCGTATACGATCTGTGGAATGGAACTTTGTCCTTCAGAAGCAAACTCCTAATTCCACACAGCTAAAAGCATTTAACCTAAATGCATTTGTGCAAAAAAATCCATTGGAAAAAAGTGTTGGGTGCTGCAAGCAGCACCACCTTTTGGAAATTAGAGGATTAAATACAACTGCAGTACTGTAAGGCCTATGTCAAAAACACGAAACTCAACACCGGGAAATGCCGCTACATTTGTTACAGTTCGACGGTGACAGGACTACGTCACCACTCTTCGATTGCCATCATTCGACTGGTTAATGTATGGTTATTGGTTACTGGTTATCCGACAGCCTGTATTTCATTCTTGCCAATCAGCCAGAACGTAGTCATCATCCCTTTTCCCTGCACACATCCGCACAGACATGACATGTACCGCGTAGTTCATAAAAAGTAGGCCGGCTCTTACCTTTTTGAAAATACATAATTTCATCAAATATTATGCTAAGCGATTTTCCACATTCTTTCGATCACTAGTCAAATCAGCGGCGAACGTGAAAAACGCTAGGCCTATAATTGTTAGACTAAATGTTGCATCCTAATCCACATCAACGCGTTATGAAATAGAGTAAGCTTTGAAATTCTAAAGCAGATTATAATCTAATTTCGCAACATAGCGTATAGCAACGTGTTTGGGGCGTGCTGGGATTTTTAGAGATCACTTCCTAACTGCATAAAGTTACTGCATCACACTAATTTAGGGACTTGAAATGTGCTCGGAGTCCGACCAAGTTCTGCGTGAAATGAAGACATTGGGGCGATGCATTTTCTACTTGTTATTAACAGTAATAATTGCCACCTTGATGAAGATTTCGCCTCGAGATTCGGTGATGAATTCAGGAAACTCCTTGAGCGCATCACAAGCGTTCTCGCTCATGTGAATCCTCAGAGCTGAAACGTTAACATGACAACTTCACAATCTTCAGAAGTATGCTATAAATGGTGACGCAGTTTCATGCACGCTATGTTAACGGAACACTGCTCTCGAAAGCTACAACGAACGCTAGTGTAACAGACTTCGCATGTGGTCATCTCGCCAGGCGATATAAATAGCTACATTCGCAAATAACCAACGGAATTATCGGACGCACGTTTCGCAAATTTTTTACTATAAAAACGCCTTGCTAAAAAGACGCGCTACATCTTAGACAATATACACAGTTTCTGTTGGCATTCAAGGTCATCCAAGGTCAATGATTTTCATATCATTTAAAGGCCAATATGCCACTTCCTATTAGTGAATTATAGTAACCTTGGCCCTATCTCTCACCGTTTACGAGATATGGCCAGTTTTTCATCGACTTTCCTACCCCCTTTATTCAACCCCCAATTTGAAAATGTTTCCCTTGCACTAAAAGGCTGACATTCTGCGTGCCTAGATTTATGGCACATGGCTAATTATCCGTATAAAAGTTTTTCCCTACGACCTAACGCTTAGCCACAATACATTCGTTACAGACGACGACCACAGACGGACGGACGACAACCGTACCAATAGCTCGTCCTTACGGTCGGCTAAAAACGATCTGTACTTAGCGTTCTCGGAGCAGAGCAGAACAGAAGTAGAGTGTGTGCTATTTTTCATTCGGACGAACAAAGATCACTGTTAGGCCCCTACATCTGCGAAAATACACCTACCTAATAAAACATAAAACGTATTTTTTTACGATAAATATCTTAGATTGTGGCCAGTCTAATGTACTCCTCGCGCGCATTATTTTCTCCTGTATTCTTTTAACTGCTTTTTAGTTCCTTTCTTTTTACACCGCAAATGACGTCATCGGTCACGTAACCATTTGACTCCCGGGGGGTCGACTTCCTTTCGGTGGTCCATAGTGACCATGTGTCTATCTATCACAGTTATGAAGATATAGCTGTTTGAAGTTCTTCCAGGAAGGCTCTTCCAGGAACAGAAGTCGGTCGTTGGTCGGTCCTCGATATTACACTGATCTTATACACTCTTCTTCGCTACGTTAGGAACGTAGCGCGCGAGGAGTAAAAATGCAATCATCAAATGAACAAGCACAACAGTGGACATACAGACACTGACAGCCTGCTAATTGACTAGGCCTACCATACTAAACAAGCAGTAGCACGCAAAAACGAACACGAGGGTAACAAATTTACATCTCGAGACCTTGCTTCAACGACTTCTGCTTAAAAGTTGTAATTATAGTCATCAAATTACCGCTATAAAACGATTAATTAGTTGTTGACGTTCACCAACCGGTTAAACCGATGTTCGGCTTTTCTTTAAAATGACTGTCGCTGCGAATTTGTGTAACTTACCTACGATTTTGTTCAAAGACCACTTTGCTTATTACGCGTTAGCACGGCTTAAAGTGAGATACATTTAAGTTACGCACCTTCTCCGGTTGACTCCATGCGTGAAGCGGTGTTCACGGTGTCACCAAACAGACAGTACCTTGGCATCGCGTGTCCCACCACTCCTGTATAATGTACATGACCTCTTAAAATAAAAACTGATGGCGGCCGTTCTCGGGTCCGCAAAATGGGTCCATCAATATTTTTTACTATTTTTACTATAACTTTGTCAAACGTAGTCCGTTTGTTACAAAATTTTGTACACGTCGCAGCCGACGTGAACAAATGTTGCAAATTTGGTTACTATGTGATATCTACTTTAATTGTGTGCGCACGTTGCGCCCTGTGAAAATCACGAATTAAAACATCTACATCGTTAAGCTTTCGCTCTATACGAATTGAGTAAAACAACATAGTTTATTACAGCTTCATAGTTTATAGTCTAGCACTAGCGTTGTCGTGAGTTAAAGAAATTGGGTGGGCATGTCGATGATGAAGTTGGAACTTTTCGACAGCCAGCTGGAAATCTCGAACAGGGGACATAGGTCTAAGCCTAATGCGTGCTCAAAATTTCAATTTCGTCACAAAATTTATTTTTAAAAAGTGAGAATGTTTAGCCCAAATTTGTATTTTTAGAAAAAAGTTTTTTTTTTTTTTAACAAAAATAGCTTTTTTTCGGCATGCCAAAATTCAGGGGTATTGCCCCCCCCATCTGTTAGTGTCACCTGCGGCACATGGTCCGCTGTGTATTCCAATGCGCAGTTTGAGCGTCTCGTCGGGACGATGTCGAATCGTGAAAAGAGATACTTGATCCAGAAGATCAAGTGCCATACTACAGATATCAGTATTTATTCTCCATGAAAGTTTAAGTCCCAGTAGATCAAGAGCCATATTGCAGATCTCAACGATGTGTCGTCCTTCGTTCGGTTTTGGCAATCCACTCACCACCATGTAGGCGTCTCCGATTGTCTCCACCTGATAACGTAATTAATTAACCCGCTTTGCAGAAAGTAGGCCTACTGTATAAAGAAGACCAGCTAGAATGCATTACAAGATAGTCGGCCGTACCTTATGTCAGCACTAGGTTGTAGTGCAGTACTGCAGTTGTCTAACTGCACTGACTGGTGTTTGTTTGAAGGAGAAGTTGGAAAGCAATCAAAGCTCCCCAAAATATACCGAAATTTATGTAAAAAAACTGTTCAGTTTATATACAGTGTAAGGGTGACATCGTGGTTGTAGATATAAAACAGCACAAATCACAATTTAAAAATTCAAACATCACC
>Ga0209367_1008135_pt1 | contig 14359 bp, 11 predicted proteins | sample WorMetLIZISLAND2_FD_187412 | JGI IMG/M metagenome (GOLD analysis project Ga0209367, IMG submission 187412) | Marine gutless worms symbiont microbial communities from Max Planck institute for Marine Microbiology, Germany - Olavius geniculatus... ... | reverse complement strand
AAATTTATGAACTAACATAAGCAACTGATATTTATGTAATTCTGAGATTGGTAGTGTATTATAATTTTTGTATAACTCAACAGTATGTACACGAATTTTCTGTTGTTGTAATATTCTTAAAATTTTATTGTTTAGGACCATAAGTCTTTTTAATGCAGCCTTATTTGTATTAGCATAGACCTCAATACCGTAGAGTAAATGTGGATAAATAAAAGAAAAGTAAATCATTTGCAGTATTCGTGAATTAAATTTTGCTTGTAATTTGTAAAATATGCTAACAAATTTTAAGATTTTAGTATATACAAAATCTATATGATTTTTCCATACCAAACGATTATCAACATATATCCCTAAATATTTATTACATGTATCTTCTTTAATATCCATGTTACATAGTCGCAATTTGTAATTATGATTTTTGTTTGCATATTTGCCCAAGATACTATAAGATGTTTTATCAATACTCAAACTTAATTTATTAGCAGCAAACCAATTACTAAGTAATAATAAACTGTTATTTGCTTTATTAATCGTTTCTTCCAGTGATTTACCAGTGACAAAAATGTTAGTATCATCTGCAAATAATTTAATACAAGAATCTGGAGCACAATTTTGAATGTCATTAACATATAATAGAAATAATAAAGGACCTAATACCTAATAGGACCTAATAGACGACTGTGGCGCAGAATACGTCGTGGAGTGATGCAGCTGGCGTGCCGTGTGCATGCAGCACCCGCATGGCGAACAGCAAGCTGGAACTCAATGACAGCAGAAAGATGACATGGTCAGCAGCTGTCAGCTTGTCTTTGACGACAACGCTGAGGATTTGCAGACCTGTCATGTGCTTGATGTCGGGTCACGGCAGTGGCAGAACTGTCTTTGCACTTGCTGTGAACACAAGTTCTTTAGTCTTGAGTTGATTCAGTATCAGATTGTTGTCGGCCGCCCAGTCGTCTAAATGTAGAATCTCCTCTTCACTTGTGGAGCTGTTCACGCTGGGCACAATAAGATAAGTGTTATCAGCAAACTCAAAAATGTCAGAAGTGGTTAGCTGCAATGTAGGCCTCACTTCAAAACTAACTTATAATAGTGTTGTGCATACGGCCCATGATTTTTTGATTTGTATTGATAATGATGGCTCAGGTGATATTTTAGGAAATTATTGGATTATTCTACTTCGCACATATTTTTTCTCATTTGCTTGTTTTTTTGTTGATGTCTGTGTGGTATATAGAGAAGAAGTGAAAGAAAAGAAGGAGAGAGATCGTAATAGGAAGATAAAGCGCTTTGCTCTCATTGGCCTTGCTACAGTCGGTGGTGGTACTCTAATAGGTATCGTAATAAGTTTGATGTAATATTATGTTCCAACTAGTTGCTTGTTTACATACTTTACTCAACATATTTTTTTGGTAGTTTTAGCTTTTGCATTGTTTGCTGGTAAGCCATTTATTATATTGTTTGTTTGTTTGCTGTATTTCCAAAGAAGTTATGAATGGATTTTCGTCGAATGTTGGCATTAGATTATATATGTTATGGTGGTAATCCAGATCATGGAGCTTTTTGCAGATACATGCAGCACCCGTCTGTTGTATTGTAACAGAACTATTCTGCATCTGATGTGAAAGTTAGTTTTTCAGTCAATTTTACTGTTTGCACAGGACTAGTGGGAGGTCTGTGTCATAGTTAAATTATATGCAGAAATTCATCAAAATACAACCTTCATTTTATTGTTTTTGTTGACATTTTGGCAACTGCTGCTGTCTTCCTCAGAACGACTGTCCACCAGGTGTCGCTACAGTGGACAGTAAGTTGTCATAGATGTGTGGTGAAGCTGATATGACCCTGCTTCTCGTTTCGTCGACTCGTCCTCTTCTTCTCTGATGTGTTGCTTCTCTGATAGTGTAATTGTTTCACTGTAGGTTTGACAGGCGGCTTGGCTGCCCCACTGATAGCGGCTGGTGCTGGTGTGATAATTGGTGGTGCTGGTGCTACAGTCCTTGGCTCTGCCGCTGGTGTTGCTATCATTGGGTCATTGTTTGGTGTTGCTGGCGCTGGCCTCACAGGTCACATGTTGTCACATGCTTTGCTGTCACATTTTCACTGATGTAGACGATGGGAAATGCCATATCCCCAATAATATCAGGAAAATGGGGAATGATGATACAGTTAGTATTCCCCCATAAAATTTTCTTTCATGTTTCTCATTTTGGACGTCTAAAAATAAAGAATGATACAAAACTTTGTGTCACTAGATGCAGTTTTCTGGGTGAAAAAAATGCTCTAAAATACGTTTGCAGTCGGAGCTTTCTTCCCAGACTGATGGGAGAGCTTCCCCTAGACTCTATCACTGGATTAGAGGGGGCCTGATTTCACGGGAGGGCAGGGAAATGAACATTTACCTCTAAACATCTTACAGATTATTCTGTGTCAGTGACCACATAGCACTATATTACTGAATGGATTTCTTTTTATCAGGCTCTGCTGTCAAGTGACATATTTTTAGCTGACCATACTAACGTTTGTGGTGTAGCATAGTGGTTAGGACGTCGGTCCTGGCCGGCGGACTTTCCTTATCCTGCGCTATGCTGATGGATGGCTGCTTGACCACTTTGTGGGTGCGGCGTCCGCTATTAGTCAACCAACAAGGCCAACTCAGCTTGCCATCCCTCCAGGGTCGGTTAAATGAGTAGTAACCCATTATATGGGTTACGGAAGGTGGGGACCTTTGTACAGCTGACTGGGCTGCCTGACCAGCCGGTGCGCCAGCCGGTGCGCCAGCCTGTGTTTGCAGGCTGCTCACGGCGGCTGTGCGATCGACAGTTCTGGTTAGTGACAAAAAACACATTGGAGGTGTACGTCATACACGACGATGTGCTATACAAATTGACAACCTTTACCTTTACCTTTACTATTTGTCCTTATTCTGAAAGTGGATAGTGTATGCTACCTGTATGTCCTGTTGCAGTCAAGCTGCATTTTTGTGACTCTCATGTTATCAGTTTTTTTGAAAAGAAGTTTTTGCGAACCAAATTGCGAGAGCCCCTGCACGTTTTATAACTGTTTCAGTTAAGCAGCAATCAGTAAAGCAGTTTGCCTTCTGTTAATGCATTACAATTTTCAGCAGAGTTAATTTTGTTAATCGATTATGATTAGTTTTTTAACATGTTAATTGGTGCATTGATTTGACAGCTGTAGAATAAATCAACCGTCAAAATGACAGCAGTGTGATAGAGTGATGCTGATGTTTGACAGGCTACAAGATGAACAAGAGAGTGGGTGGTCTGACAGAGTTTGAGTTTGAGCCTCTCACACCCAGCCGATCACTCAGTGTCACTATTGCTGTCTCCGGATGGCTGTCTGACAAACACAATGGTACTCGTTATACACACTTTTATTTCATTATTAGGACCCACAGTTTTCCGTGGGCCGCGGAATTTCGAGCCGAGCCACGGAATTTGCCATTTTCCACGAAATTTTGACATTTCCGTGGAATTCTGTGGAATTTTGCAGAAGTTGAGAAATGACCGATGATTAGTATGATCGTCAGCTTGATAATGTAATTAAATAGACTAAATATATCATGGAAAAATCAAACTGAACTACTGTACTTAAATCCATGGGCCTTGCTAATGAGCAATAACCATTGCAATATGACAGAATTGTAAATAAACATACTGTGACTTGACAGATTGCACTTTTAAAATGAAAAAAAATAGATGATTTTCTGCAACCCACAGCCCAGCATAAATGAGCACAACGCCAACCTTCAATATCTAAATTTTTTAACAGGCTGCAGCTCAGTTTACACACGAACGTAATGCCATGGTAAGCTGCGGAATTTGGACGATTTTGCCACGGTGAGCCATGGAATTTTGCAAACTGCCCCGCCGAAGTTAGCCAGATTTTTCATGGAAAACTGTGTGCCATACTCATTATTATCTTTGCCAGGGTGAACGTAGTGAACTGGCGGAGTTTAAGTAATCAGTCTGTCTGTGTGTATATCCGTCTCTCTGCACATCATGGCGACTCAGTGTGTGACGTTATTTCTACTGCGCCATCACCTGCAGATTATGTATTTTCTGCAATATCACCAGCAGTAATGCATGCTGCAGGAGTGCTATGGTTATAGCTATTAGCATTAGGAAGAAAGAATTTTACTTAATATTATTAACTCAACTTAGAAATTCACAGATTGCAGTTAAATTACTACTTTGAAGGAACTTATTTGGCGGAGATATGCACTCTTCCGAGCCCCTTCTAGTTCTGTCTGCTTCAGAATAAGGGCCGATTTATTCACGTCTGGGTTAGAGATAACCTATAGGTTAAAATCGGTAATTCCAAAACTTAGCCTTTGTTGTATTGATTTATGACACATCAGTAGGTTAAGTCACTCGGTTATATCAGACATAACTCGCACAGTTAACTTCCCGATATTGTGAGGTTAACCTGCAATTAGTGCAAGATCGAAGCTGACCCATATAAATAACAACATCTGCAAATCTTTCACAGTCATAGATTGATGAACCAGAGGACAAAGAACCGTGACAACGTTTTGCGTAGTGAATTCAATCATTATAGTCAGCAAAATTATCGTAATATGATAGCACGGTTAAATGTACGAGGTTTAACTCACGGATTAGCAAACTCTGGTTAAATTTTTCTGTAAACCTTAAATTAACGCGACAAAGGTTAACTCTGGACTTAACCTCGTGACCAAGATAACCTAGGTTAGGTGACCTAGAAGTTAACTTGGACATGAATAAATCGGCCCTAAATGAATCACGTAACAGGCAGCCGGTCCCTAATTGGCATTGCAGTATTATTTCGTACACATTTTTATCCAATTATTTCGTCTGTATTTATAGTTTTAGTTTTAAGTGGTAATTATTGTGATAGTTGGACTACTGTAGAGCGTAAAATAAATAAGCAATTGCTATTGGAAGATGGCTCATAGATAAGCATTATGGCATAATTTCTGTAGACATTTGTATCTTTGTTCATAATATTAGTATATTTCTGATGTATTTTGGCAGGATCAATGAGTGTCAATGAAAGTTGATTGATATCTATCTACCCATTCATTTATTTAGACTTTAAGTTGGCGTGGTTTGGGCTGGCCAACTCTGCGGAGCAGTACTGCCTGCACTATGAGTCCAAGTACCTGCGTGAGATTGGTCAAGCAATGGACTATCTGGTCAGTGTTGGAGTGACCACTGCCATGCAGGAAGTGCTCAAACACACTGTCCTAGCTAGTACGTAGCTTGTCTGTGTTTTTACTGAGCTAGTTATATGTTTATTACCATTTCTCTCCAGTTTGTGCAGTACATTGGCATTTGTGGTGGGTACCGCCCCCCTTTAAATTTCTGACTTCAAAACTTTTTGGTCAAAATTTTTTAATATACCAATTTTGTAGAAGTTAATGACATTATTGAAATTTTGAGAACCCATAGTCAACGCCCCCCCCCCAGTGTGCCTTGGTGGTGTAATGGTAGCGTGCCAGACTGGTGATCAAAAGGTCCCTGGATCGACTTGGGCCCGGAGCACTGCAGGGTAACAACTCTGGGCAAGTTGTTCACACACATGTGCCTCTGTTCACCAAGCAGTGTAATTTGGTATCAGTGGTCAAAGGGCGGTGATGTCCCGAGGCTGGGAAGGTAACCGTAGGTCTGGCGTCACACTGGCCATGCGTCATGGACTCAGTGGTTTATCCGCCTATGGGCTCAAAGGTCTCAGTAAGGGAGATGAGCATCTCGCCTACGCCCCTTTTAGTTATGGTCACGTCATCATCGTCATCATCATCATGGCGCGAAGCGTTTAGCCGTAGCATTCCGCTGTTGCAATTTGTCGCCAAAACGAGCGGTCTTCTGCCAGCTGCAGAGCGTCGGTCACTGATATTCCTGTGTCCCGGCAGATCTGATGGATCCAAGTGATGGGAGGTCGACCGCGAGTGCGTTTCCAATCAGGAGATGGCCGGGCACCTTCTTGGGCTTCGCAGCAAGTCTGAAGGATCTGGTTTGCTAGAACGTCCTCTGTAAGTCTGGCAACATGACCAAAGAGTCCGAGTCTTCGCTTGCGAACGATGGAAGAGGCTGCCAGGAGACTTATGGTCACCCCTGTCAAAAAGTTGCAACTTCATCTTATTTACGACACCACTGGTGCAGTAAGTGACTTTAGGGTTAAGTCCGCTGAACCAGTCGCTTATGGCCTCTGATGTAGAGAAAGTCAAGCGACGAAAACTGCAAATAGATAGTGATTTTTACAGCCTGGATGTCTGTCACCCACCCATCTAGCAGCAGAAAAAAGAACAGAAACATCAATTATCATCTTTTTGTATTCGGATTTTGTGCATTTAATCAGGCGGCCACTGAGATGAGTGCATTTGTGGAATAGTAGCTGCTCACCGACTAAGCTTTAGGACAGTTTTAGATCGAGGACTAGCTATGCAGCATTAGTAGTCCATAATAGAGAACTTTGCAACAAAATTAATTATGTAGATGATAGCTTTACAAAGCTGTTGCCATAAGAGCACAGTATATTTATGCGTTTTTATATGCTGCTGTGTGTTTTGTGCTTCTTTTGTCAGTCTTTGTGGGCTGAATAAGCCACTGGTGAAGGTACTTTATAAATCCTATATGTGTCTTTTTATTTTATACTTGTGTTTATTTTTGCACTCATTATATGTTCATATTTTGCACTTTATCGTTGCACATATATTTTTTTTATAAATTGATTTCTACATGTTATTGATTTGTTGTTACTTTTGTTTTTATTAAATTAGTTTTCAATTGTCCATTGTTGCTACTTATAACCACAGAGATGTGCATAAACTGTGACTCTCTGAGCATTTTGTAGTTTATGGTAATAAGTATCTTAGATGTTTAATTTCCTGTGAGTTTACTGCTAATTTACTGAGGCCTAATTTATGTAAATTTAGCATGTTATTTAAAAAATTACAATTTTTTTAATAAAATTTTGTGTAGAACTTGATAAAAATGTAATTCATTATATAAGTGGCATTTTATTTGTTGTGATGTGTCTCTATGATTACTGTGATTTATTATTATAATTATATTTTTAAAAAGTGCTTGCTTTCTGTAGTGGCTGGAACACTGATTCTGGCACTGGTTAACTGTTTTTATCCATGTCACGTGATATCTAACCTTCATTGATTGTTACATTTCAAGGCCCAAAGTGTCATGTATACATGTATATCTTGTGTAAATGTTTGCTTACTGTTCACATGCTGAATGCTGACTTTTGCTGCACACTTGGCAGTGCATACTATCCTCTGCAAGTGGACGGATGGCTGCATATGTGCCAGCACAAGCCTGCCTATGTCTTTGCTTGCCTTTATGCTTACATTGAGTAGAAGTATGAATGAGAAAATCACAGGTTTTTAAAAAGCCCAACCCGGTGCTTTTTTTTGGATTTTAGGTGTTAAACCTAGTTTCTAAAAGGCTCAACTTGACGTGTTTAACGATATTTGTGAGTGTTATGTTAGAATGAGCACTGATGGATAATGGCCACATCAAGGAAATATCCAGAAATTGGGAAATTTGCAGGTTATGTGGTCTTTTGAAGTGTGTTGAAATGTTTCATTACTAGTGGAACGAGAAACTGAAAATGAATTAAGTTTAGGTCGGGTTTTTTTGGGAATGTGGTTTTAGAATCAACTGGGTTTTGTGGATGTGCATGGGTATCTCAATCCTGAGTGGAAGATTGTTTAACACACTACCAGTTATTGTGAGGCGTGTGTTTTCACGTAGGTTTGCTGGCTGCCGTGGCGTGGCCCGCTGCATTGATTGGCATGGCAAGCGTGATTGACAACCCGTGGAGTGTCTGCACACAGCGCAGCATGCTGGCGGGACGACAACTGGCGGAGGTGTTGCTCTCACGACAACAGGTACAACAACAACAACGACAACAATAGTCTCATTAGTAGTTGACAAACGTCGCCGGTCAGACTTTTCTGGTTGTTGGCCCACGGACCTGTAACTTCTCTGTCCTCCAATAGACAGCATTCTGAGATTAATGATTGTCTGCAGGATAACAGGGAAGATTATTAGAACTACCATTACTGTTACATATGCACAATCTTAATAGTCAGTTCCTACATTTTTAGGTCAGGATTGATATTCTGTGTTTCGTTTTTTTTATCTGTTTTTTTCTGTATAGGTTAAATTTTGTGTTTCGTTATGTGTTTGTTGTTATATGTTTGCATTGCCTGGAAAAGCCATCCCCGAAATGACCTATACTGCATCGGGTGGGATGTTAAACCCTACTCACTCACACCTCCATGGACCACCTGTGTCTGTCTGCCAGATGACTTTGCTTTAGCCGAATCATTGTCCACTTTCTGTCAGCGATTCAAAACTCACCTTTTCACTAAGTTCTTTTTATAAGACTGCATTAACATAGACACGAGTATGAGTTGGCACTGTCACTCATGTCTATGTGAACGCAGCCTGACTGGGTCTATTTCCTGTACTGGACTCCACCTGACCCATCTCTAGTGGACTAAACAGTAGTTTGTATTAATTAGACTACTTCAGAAGTCCCGGATTAATTGATTGATAACAGTGGTGGTGGTAGTAGTAGTAGTAATAATTAACAGGGATGTGCATGAGACCTTCTGAGCTGAGACAGAGACGAGACCTAAGACTAAAATAGTATTCATTCTGACGTCATACACTTTATCGTCATTGTGACTAGGTCATTTTATGACGACAAAAGACTGACTTGACATAATTCTGCTTTATGATAAGTAAGTGAAAGAGTAAAAACACTGTAAACGAATATGTCTATGCCACAAATGTCATGCTGGTTAGCATTGCTCTATCTGCAGCTACAGTATGCACGGCGTGCGCCTGCACAAAACGTCTCGACGAGACGCAGTGGCCCGAGACCCGAGACGAGACCTACTGGGCCGAGACCGAGACATATTGCTCCTAGACCTAGACGAGACCGAGACGTTGAGGATTTTGTTTGAGACAAGACCGAGACGAGACGTTAGCACATCAAGACCGTCTCGAGACCGAGACCGTCTCGAGACCGAGACGTCTCGACCGAGACCACATCCCTGGTAATTAACAACCTGTGGAGTATGTAGCTAATGTGGAGTGTATGTAGCTAATGCTAGCGCAGCATGCTGGCTGGATGTCTGAGGTGCTGCTATCACAACAATAGGTAGGCTCTGTGTGTGTGTGACAGTAGCTACAATTGAACATCTAGGTAATTTAAAGCAAAAAATTAAAAATACGTTTTCACTTCTTGTTCTACTAGTACACTGAGCACACTTAAGGTTATTTACAGCTAGCATGCTATATAAATTACTTACTTGCTTATTTGCATGCTTACAAGGTGCAAGTTGGTCACAGTGCATAGCTGATGCAACAGAAGTTCGATTTGGGGGATTTTTTTGTCTTGGGGATAGTCTTTTTGGTTTCTTAAGTTATTTGTTGATACTGTGCAAAGTAATTTTTTTTGCTGCTTAACTGTTAAATGTATGAACTAGAAGGCGCTCATGAGACTACTAGACTTTCAACTACTATTACACCTACAGCTACAACTACACCCTACAACAAGGAAAGGGAGAGAGAAGAACAAGTCGGAAATTGTCTCCCATCTATCTGGCACCGTTATGGAGATATGGTGCCTCAAAGACATGTACACAGATGGACACATACAACATGGAACGACGGACAGAACGACCAATCTCTTAATCTCCTCCAATGTTCACTACGTTCACACTTGGCAGAGATAACTAATGGCATTAGTGTTTTTAATCACTGTTAAGCATGTTGATTAGTACATTGGTTTGACAGTTTGACAGCTGTAATTTTAAGTAAAACTTGAAGCCAGTGTGAGATCGTCACACCCTTTTGCATTTTACATGTTTTAGGGCAAGCGACCGGTCACATTGATTGGTTACAGTTTTGGAGCTCGTGTCATATTTTCATGCCTCCAAGAAATGGCTAAGCGAAAAAGTGAGATTTCATTACTTTATCAGTATGATACAGATTTAGCTTTTATTCTGTTGTGGCACTGTATATTACTGGAACAAACTTGCACTTTCTTGTGTTGTTCTATGATTTATTTTTGCATTTATTACTACTGCCCAAACTAGAGGTTATGTTTCTAGGGTGTCTCTGTTTGTTTGTCTATTTTTTATCGAGATCTTTAAAAAATAGGCAAAATTGTTGGGATTTTTGTTGAAGAGATGATATTGGGGGCATGGCCATGGTCTATTTTACTGGGGTTTGAATCTGGCTTCAAGATTTTGGCGCCAGCAGTGAATTGCTATTCGAAATTTCATATCCGTAAATTTTTAGAGTACCCTCTGTTTAGCATATTGATCGCAAATTAAAACTAGTTCTTTTTATCTGCGTGGAATGGTTAAATGCTGATGTGTATACAATGGGGAAGTCATGGAGGAAGAATAAGATTAGGATGAGCAGTGACTGGTAGTGTTGATGAATTATGCTAATGGTGATAGTGGTAGTGGTAAGGTGTTGTTGTTGTAGTTGTTGTTATGTCTGGTGTTGTGTGCAGACAGCGAAGGGATCGTAGAAGAAGCAATAATGCTTGGAGCGCCAGTGACTGCTAGTGCGGACGAGTGGAGCCCCCTGGCGAGGGTCGTCTCTGGGCGTATTGTCAACGGCTACAGCAGGTCCTCGATCTTTTGTTTAACTTACTCTTGCTTCCACTTTTTCGTTCACTTCTCTGTGGCTGACTCGATGGGCCACAGTGTGGGTCATGCCCGTCCATTTGACTGTCTGTCTATCCCATATGGGCTCATAAATTCATAAGTTATGAGCAGCAGATCTGCTGTGCCAGATTCATAAGTGGAAAATGAAAAGGCTTAGAGAAACTAACACTGGGGTGAATGTTCTATAGGACCGGAGTAATTGGTATGTCGATTTTCAACTTAGTAGGTTATAGTAAAAAGTAAGTAACAATTTATATAGCGCCAAAATCTCAGAAGAAAATCAGGGCGCCGTCGTCACTGGACGTCACGAATATACAGCAAATGGCGTGTATCTACATACATGTTTATTTATGGCACGCTTTGCCCACTGCACTCTAGGCAGTTGTTGTTGTTGTTGTTGTAGTTGTAGTAGTAACACGGTGTGACTGTCTTGTGCTGGAGTGACTGGTTGTTACAGTTCATGTATCGTACTGCCTTTATTCAGTTCATTGTGGCTGGCTTAGTACTAGTAGTAGTAGTAGTTGTTGTTGTTGTTGTTGTAGTTGTAGTAGTAATGCGCTGTGGCTGGTGTGTACAGGAGTGACTGGTTGTTAAAGTTCATGTACCGTACTGCCTCCATTCAGTTCACTGTTGCCGGTTTGTCGGCCATCAAGTGGACACATCGACTGATGCACAATATTGACCTTACACATGTCGTAAGTGGAACACAGAAATATCTTCAGTATGGTGCAGTATTGAGCATGAGTTGATTCAAACGAGTTTCAACTCACGAGTTAACTCAGTTATTGTGATTTATGAGTTTGCGTTAACTCACTTCGACAACTGTGAGTTATGAGTTTGATTTAATTCACTATTTATGTTAATAGTGAGTTCATTAGGTGTTTAAAATCAACTGACTGCAAGTTAGCAGTTTATGGTCAAAATTACAGATGCACAGCAGTTCAACAGATTTGTGGCCAACTGGGGTTGAACAGGTCTAACTGGACTGTACTGGATATTCTCGATTAATGTTGCCCACACAGAAGTTTCCTGATATTTTACAGATCCAGATTAATCGTTAACAATGCTGCATAAATATCGTGCAGTGAAGTCAGTTTTTATAAAAAGTTTAGTACAACACTGCCGTCATCTGCTGCAGATTGCAGTAGAAAGACTGCTCTGCGTAGGCGGACAGATTGAATCTACGAGATGCAACAAACTTTCAGACGCAAACTCTGAGAAATTGCTGTTGTTGAAAGCAAACTTGAAGTATCTTAGATTAACTCAGTAAGAAATATTTTTTATGGAACACTGAAAGTGATTGTTTGCTGATTGACCGGTTATAGCATTGTAGGACAGTCCTTATTACTTTTATTGATTGACTGATGGATTGATCAATTGGTTGTTCAGTAACCGACACGTCAAAAGATTTTTTTAAACTTAAAACATGTGAGTTTATGAATTAATTCATTCTTTTCGTGAGTTTGTTTTAACTCACTACAAAGTAGGTGAGTTGAGTATCTGCCCTGCATGATGTGAGAGTTTGATTCAAATCGCTTTCTGTCTGAGTTTACCCAACACTGCTAAGGTGATGATTCGATTTCCTTCCTCATCAGCTGGAGCCAGAAACTATTCAGTAATAATAACCAAAAATTACGTCTTTACCAGATGCAATTTTTAAATAAAATGCATTTGTGGCCCAGGACTCCACTGGGAGAGCTTATGTCACTTTCCAGTCTCTAGATGGATTAATGGAAAGCACCCGTGAGTGGAGTGGAGTCAAAACAACCTTCGAAAAACGTTTTTGAATGGACTCATAAAACGGTAAATTAATAAGTTGTGTAAATTTATTTGGAAAAGTCTGATCACAGGTCTTTTGTGTATAACATCTCGCATAGATATACCATGATTGCATGTAGAGCTCTTTCTGGCTTTTGTTGTAAACACCAGGCTGAGTGTTTGTGTTTACAACCATGCTTCCGGCTGACATCATACGTTACTCTTGTGAAAATAAAGAATTGAATAACGCCAAAGTAATACCTGTTTGTGAGTAATGATGAGTAGCAAAAATTGTATCGAAAGGAGAAACTAATAGCATGAACTTTATAGTGCACAATGGTTGGGCAAATCGGTCCTAGCATAGTGCAACTTTTGCACTTGTCCTGAAATTCTTTAATATTTAATATTTTTTAAATAAGTGCATTTATACAAAAAAATTCTGAATATCTTTGAAAGTTAAAACAAACATGTGTAAAATCGGAGACTGTAGCTGTCTCAGTGTGCTGCATTCTGAGAAAATTTTGTAAGTTCTGAAGACTTCATTTCGGTATACTTCTGTTGTGGTAATTACTGGTTTAACTCAATGCAATGATATGTCTCATGAATTTTTCAGGGTTTTTGTGGGAAGCAGGCAGATGATACAAAGCGTTGTTGTGGTATCATCTGTCATAGGTTTCTGGTCACTTTGACTACGCCAATCAGATGGATGCCGTGCTGGAGGTTGTCGGACTCAGGACCAGGCATCACGCAGAACCCGGTGCGGTGGACTCACTGCGACAGTGGTCCGCAATACATTCGGCCACGTCCAGCATCACAAGGACCAGGGAGTACACAGAACCTGGAGTGGTGGTCACTTCTCCAGTGAGTGATTCGGCGCTTGGGGATGAAGTCGAAGAAGCTGTTGAAGCTACTGAGTACAGCGACGTGTCGGAAGACCAAGCGCATTCATAGCAGCAGTGCAGTGCCCTTCTGTTCCAGTGTACACCGTGTGATGCTTTTTTTATCGGAAGAGTTTTGCATGCGTGAAAATATTTCTCAGCAGACCTGCTGTGACAGATTGAGCTTATTAGGACCACTCGGTCAAAATGTGCATTTTAATTTGCAACTATATGGTTATGGACAGCGGAATGCTTACTGCAGGGAGGGCCAAAAAACTGGACTGTTTTTGAGCGATCGTCGCAAATCCTATAAGGTTTCCTTTTCATGTTTTCAGCGATATTGTGTAGTGTGAAATGACTTTAGCCCTTATTTGCTTATGGTACTGCTTAGTACTTTGATGTCGTTGGTTGGGCATTGGGAATCAGTGGTATCATGGGAAAAAGAATGGGGGCAATGCCCCCTTGAATTTTTGGCCCATAACAAAATTTTGGGTTGAAAATTTTTCATTTTGTGGAATTTATGGGCAAAGCTGAAATTTTAAGCACTCGTAATGTTTTCTGTCAAAAACGTGCAGCTGTTTGTCAGAAAATTGAAATTTGCATCTTCCTGACCCTAATTTTTTTTAACTCATGGAATGGCCTTTGAACTGTAGAAATTTTGCTATATCAGTAATATTGACTCTGGCATAGTAGTATTTGTTTGTTACAGCCAAATCCAGAACTATTGACAGTATTATTTTTTCTGATTTGCATTCTTTTTAAGTAACAGTTATTCAGTTTTTGGCATATTTACCTCCGCCAAGGAGGTAATGTTTTTGCCGGACTTTGTCTGTTTTTCTGTGTGTGTACAAGATAACTCAAAAAGTTATGGACGGATCTTTCTGAAATTTTGAGGGTATGTTGGGAATGGCACAAACTACCAGTGATTCAATTTTGGGGGTGATCTGGAAGGAATCCTGGATTCTGGATCACTTTGAAATTTTCGTTACCATTGCTTTCAATGGGGCATAAG
>Ga0209367_1008134_pt1 | contig 14359 bp, 8 predicted proteins | sample WorMetLIZISLAND2_FD_187412 | JGI IMG/M metagenome (GOLD analysis project Ga0209367, IMG submission 187412) | Marine gutless worms symbiont microbial communities from Max Planck institute for Marine Microbiology, Germany - Olavius geniculatus... ... | reverse complement strand
CCGATGAAAAAGTCACATATCGCTTCGTTGCAGTTTGTTGTCAACAGCTGTTTTGTTAAAATGTTTAATATTAGGTCGAAAGTTGTAATTGAAGAGTGTCAGCGTTATTTTAATTTTGATTCAGTATCTGATATAATAGCTAAGCGGACACATAAATTTTTAACCAGTTTTGACAACTCTGACAGTTTGTTGTGTTCTGTACGCCATACATGGACTTGATTATTTTGTTTACTTAAGTTGTGTGTTTTTTTATTATTTGCATTTATCCAGTGTTTCTACCATGTTTATGGTGAATAAAGCTTCGTGTGTTGTGCGGCCGTCTTAAACTTTTTCATATAAAGTGGTTGCGAAATAATGAACATTTTATTGAGCAGTAGAAGTAGAATGATAAATATAAAAAATAAGCAATAAAAGTATCAAAAATGATGTTATGCACGTCAAGTCGACAAATGTAAAACAAATCATAACCTAAGTGCATAGATACAGTAACTGTGCAAGGACACAGCACGATATGCATATGAAAGCTACATTATAATATTATCAGAAAATAATGATAACAGCCGCGTTCTTGACGGTCTAAGCCTTGTCGTGGATTATTGTTCAACTGTTTCGGCGGCTAATTTGTAAGTTCTGCGGCAGCATGGGGCGGTTTAGTTGACAGTCCAACGTTGCCGTCTGGTGTGTGATGTCCTTCCGTCCTTTCGTCTGTCCGTCTATCCCTGCAAATTGCCACTTTCTGTGCACACCGTCGTCCCCGAAATACTACAATCGTACTGTGACGCTGTTGGGGATTTTTCTCATGCGTCAGCAGTTAAAGCTCGGGGGACCGTAAATCATATAGGCTTTAAAATATCTAGCAGTAAAAGAACGGATGACTGGGTAAGTAAATTTCTACGTTCCGCTCGATGCATAGTTTTGATCAAATCGGAGACGATTCTTTCCCAGACAATCAATTGCAATGGTACTGGCAGTCAAGCTAGAAACAAACAAAAAAGCGTACTCAAAAAACGCCAAACTTTAATTTTGAAAAAAAACTAATGGCACTGGGTAAAAATGGGCACACAAACGCAGAAAAAATCAAAACCTGAACTAACGGCTGTATTAAATGTCATTTGCGTTTGCATTACTGTGACATATAATATGCAGCATAGAACGGTTTCATTGATCTTTCCTGTTATTTTCCAGACAACCTGCACAGTTCTGATGATGTCTACTGGAGCAGAGGGAGAGAGCGAATGTATAACGTGACAATGCGCGAATGCAAATGTTTGCAAAGCGGTGAGGGATTTCGAGTATACGCTCTAAAGGCATGCAAAATTGACGAACGACTGCAGCGGGAACGGTAAATCACCGGCATATACTGCTGTCCGGCAGGGCGTTTGCGATCTGCCGAAGCGTCAAGGCGTGGTGGTACAGTGCTGGTGTAGTGTTCGATCAATGTACTAGGTGCCGAGCGAGCTGGTTGCACTGCACGCCGCTGATCGATTACTCTCCAGTGAGACCCACGCGCGCAGAACATGTTCACTCTGGCAGATGCGCACTGTCGCCCCGTCGCGTCGTAACACAAGACACTCGCTCGCTACAACTCTTGCTCTAGCCATGCACCGAACGCCACTTCGCTGAGATAACCGACGCACTGTTAAAGTCTGTTTCCATCACAGCGTCCAGTCGCGAACCTGGTCGCCGACCAGCTCCAGACTTGTTTATGCATCTGCATATAAGATAAATGTAAACGTCTGAATTATTGCACGTTAAACTGTGATACCATTTGACAATAATTTCACTGAGAACAAACGTCTTAACTGTCCACAAGAAAGTTTAAGATATTCATCTTTATGACCCGACTTTCGGTCACGTGACTGATGATACGCGTATATACGCAGAAGCAGCCGAATAACGCCTCGGGCGAGTTACTTCAGCTGAAAAACTTGAAATTTGAGGCTGTTTTAGTAGAACTAGGTGGCCGATGTTGGCTAATCACTCTAATTGCTTTCAAAGTAACGTTACGTATATCCACGATAAATGAACCGTCATCGTCTTACAGAGGCACGGACGAGGGACAGACAACTTAACGATAGCAATGCCGTGCCGTGCGCAGCTTGCGTCGCGCGGGGTCGCCTATAGACAACTCAGGCCGCCGAAGCGATGACAGACAGTGAGTGGATCAAGTTCTGACGGCTGCCGGCGGCTTTTCTTGCTGCTAAATATGCGCCAAGTTCTACTCCATCTCCATAGACTTAGCGTCAGTCGGTGCTGCATGTGCTGACTGACTGCCCGGCTGACTGAGCCGCTCTGTCGCCGCATTTGCCTAATCCACGCGCTTATCATCGCGCCACGCCAGCAAGCTGACCGCCCAGCCGGCTTGTTAGCCGTCATGTGACGTCACGCCGAGACAAGTGCCCGACTGCGCGCTGGTTAGCTAAAACAAATTACAATGACGACAGAGCGACCGGCTCTGCTGGTCTCAAGCTTAATACACGACGTCCGCGTGACAGACGGGGGCTGGCTTCAATAACGCGAATGTGATGCTGACTGGACGGGGTAGGCCTAACCGATCGGTGTGCCGTCTTATTCTTAGCGACCGTGATGTGATTTTAGCGACGTAGTCAGCCAATGTCTGACTACATCGATTCCTGCCGGTGAAGTGATTGCTGCGCTGTCCATTGCAGCATGAATTTCTTGTACATTACATTTTACAGGTTGGCCCAGCTAAAGTAAAATCACTTTTATTTTTTTTAGTAGCTCCGCGAAAGATTAGTCTATTTTAACAATTTTTTGACGGGCAACGTCGTAAAGAAACTGGACGCAAAGACTATAGTTTTGCCCACCTCACTTTAATACTGTTGCTACATTGCGGTATGAAGCGGAGAGGTCGTAGTTTGGTCCTATACAAAAATGAATTCAATGAATGGTAACGCATGCGTCAGCTCAGAAAATCACTGAGACTACAAATCATTGAAAATCTGTTACTTCAATGTCTACTGCTTGCGTTAGTGCTATGGAGGTGGACATTTTGACCACATGCTGTAATAAAATTAATGTAATGTGATACGTGTGATTTTTTGAGAGATAATAGGGCCTAACTGTTACCGGTGTTTGTCGTTTTACTGTTTATCATTTCTGAGTTGACGCATGCACTACCCAGCATGAATTCATTGTTGTAAACGGCTAAACTACGGTCGCATTTCACAAGGTAGCGTAGAGAGAATATTGCGGTAACTACAGCCATTTACGTTCAAGTATTTTTTTATTGTTGCATGCCAAAATTTGTTACAATTGGCCAATGTTTCGCAGAGCTATTCAAAAAATAAAAGTGGCTTTACTTTAAGTTGGCCACCCTGTAAACATTACTTTTTGTCATATTTATTCGTAACAAATGTAATTAACTAAAAGGGGACGCTCCACCCGTAACATGACATAATATAAAATCAGCTTTTTATAGCGCCGTTTGAAAGCAGATGCACGGCGTTTTTGATTCAATTGTTTTAGCAGAAATGTCTTTGCACTTTTTTGCAGACATTTTAACGGTCTACTGACACTGGCACACAGAATCATAGTGACGTTCATAATAATACACGTGCTTTCTTTTGATTATGCACGATTAAGGTACGCAATGCACCACAGAACATTGATTAAGATACACAGTCTTACTCTGCAGACAGTCGTTATAGAACAGCTGCTCTGTCTGTTGTTATTCCCAGCTGCGTCGCACCATTGAAGCAAACACGACGCAATGCTTCGTTACTCCACGTAATCTTGCCCGGCGGCGGCGTCTGCTAACTCACACTGCTCTGCTGCTGCTGCTGATGATGATGATAATGATGATGATGATGCGTAGCTGTGAAGCCGGTCGGATCTGTCGATGCGTAACTCAATTCAGACACATCTGACGACTGTCACGCATACATGCATGCATAGGCACCTGGGCGCCATATATCTTGGATTCTTCGTTGGCGTAAATGTACGCTAAGTAAACTTCTGAAATGCTGCTCAAATATTATTGTGAGTAGGCTTACACGTACGAAATCAAACTTAATTGAAAGTAGCTCCTCGATATCAAAGCAAACGCTGGGGTTGATTTGCAAAATAAAAACTGAGCGACCGACCGACCTACTCAGTTTTTATTTTGCAAATCAACCCCAGCGTTTGCTTTGATATCGAGGAGCTACTTCAACTGTCGTGACAACAGTATCACACTGGATCAGGGTTTTGTAGTTGTCGTGGTCGTAGTAGTAATTATCGCAGTAGTACAGCAGTTCATATTGACGTTGTCTCGACGTATAGTCGTTGTTGTAGTAGTAGTTGTCGTAGTTGTAGTCGTCGTCGTCTCGGGGTGTCGTCAGTCGGCGTTGACACGGGATTATCGTCGTGCTAGCCAGCAACAGACGCCCGGCTGGGGAGCTCATAACACTGCCCATGGACCCCTATATTTATTAGGTGCTAATGAATATGGGGGTTTATTCACTTTTCTATAGACCCTAGTCAGCCGAGAGGAAAAGTATTTCTTTGCATATCTTACCCCGCTCTACTCGTATGTTATTGGTGTGTTTTAGCCATTGCTAGATTTCGGCTTTTTGATTCTTGACTCTTTGACCCTTAGAAGTAAAATGCGCTATGTGACTGATTTCATGGTTTAGGCCTATGAAGCGTTGAAATTATAGGAGCTGAATTTGATGGACTTAAAAAACAGAACTTGCCGCGAAGCTAAGTGTTATCAATCAAGCGATCAGTCGGTTGGAGTTGGCTCAGCATCAGAGTTGTTTCAAGGTTTATAGTATAGGATAGTGATTTTCGGAACAGCAAGGTTTTAAGTGCTAATAATTAAGGTTAGTCATGGATCGTCTGTGTGTATAGAGAAGGCGCATCGTCGACGTTTGGCTTTTTCCAGTTCTCGGCCATTTGTCGGTGTGTCATTATGCACCTGTCGATACTGAGCGGATTGGTTGGTGTAAATGCGGTGTAGAGGCTAAGCGTCGTTCTCTTCTATAGACGTGGCCTGTCGCGATCTCTTACGGTAGACAGTGGTCGAAGACTCAAAGAGACAAGACGAGACAAGACGACAGGTGCTGGTATGAAATAAATGCGAGGATTGTAAGACGTGACGTACTGACCACTTATCAGTCGTCAGCCAGACAGACGCCAGGATACTACAAGTCTACTAATACTACTGTAACTACTGCTGTGACAACACAAATTACTATGTAGTCATACTACTGCGACAACTACAACTATTATTACGACGATCTCAACTACAAAATACTACCACAACGGCAGAGAAGACGACGACAGCGACAACGACGTCCACGTCTACTGTACTATTACTACAACTAGTACTACTGCGACAGCGACTGCAACAACAACACTAACGACAACGACGACAAGGACGACATTGTAAGACGTGACGTAAAGACCGGAGCCAGTCAGCCAAGCAGTCAGGCGACGTCGGTCGGTCCGTCGGTCGTTGGTCGTTGGTCGGTGGTGCACTTGAGCTGGCTGTCAGCGCCTTGTCCGGATGGATGGACAGATGAACGAACGAAAGAAAGAAAGCATCGATATATAACGCACCGACAGAGAGAAAGAGAGAGAAAGAACCGACGGACAGTCCAAGTCCAGTTTGCCGGACAGCTCGAGGCCTCAGCGGGCAACAGCTGCCAGTGCAGCATAGCCATGCAGCCAGTGACGGCCGTCGGCCGTCGTCGCCCGTGTCCGTCGGGGCGGATATTAACGGCTGACGATAAATGTTGACGGCTGCGGCGGGAGGTGCGTATTATTGCCGAGCGTTGACGCCAGCTGGACATTGGAATGCGTCCGACGTTCGACCGTCCCTTCCATCCTGTCTGTCTGTCTGTCTGTTCGTGTCGTTGCCGACTCGCTCGTCGCTAATGCCTATTAGATGTCGTCCGAACGAGCCGCGAACAAAGCCTCTGGGTGGCGTGCAGCGTGCGAGAATGATTGACTGGCCGGACTAACACGAGGCTGATTGATTGATTGATTGATCGATCGATAGATGGATCGGATTGTCTCTGCCGAGACAGGCTTGCTGACGAACGGACGGATAGAGGGCGTCTCTTGCTGGCTAGCATGACGATAATCCCGTGTCAACGCCGACTGACGACACCCCGAGACGACGACGACGACAACTACGACAACTACGACAACAACAACAACTGTACGTACTGCGATAACTACTACTACGACCGCGACAACTACAACTACGACGGACTCAACCACAAGTAAGCCAAGACAGAAGACAACGACAACAAATGTCAAGGCGACCATTCGGTGACACCTGCAACTACTACTACGGAGAAGTTGACAAAGAGATGACGGCAACGACGACAACAACGACATGTTGACGAACACTAATCGGAGACGACGACGACGACGAAGACAGCTGCGGCGACTTTGCTGAGGACGCCCTCTCGTGTCGTCTCACCAGACTAGCCTTGTCACCGCCGACCGCAGTCTCGAAATAAATATTCCGCCGCAAATATTTTGATATTCACATCTCGTAATTGGACGCTTCCGTGTGAATCGATATAACGTTGCTGGAATATATATGACAGCAGAAAACTGGCATTCTATCTTCTGGCGCTGTTCACGCGCAAACAGATGGAAGGAACAAATCGTGCCTACCAAAACTTATTAAATTTATCAAATATACAGGGTGGGCCAAAAATGGCACCATTTTTTGCACACCTTATAGTTTCATCAAATATTAACCGATTTTTAAAATTTTTTTACCCCGTCAGAATCAGGAGACAATTTGTAATAAAATTGTCACTATAGATCCCACCACACCTCAAATGTGTCGCTACACTACCTTGCGAAATATCAGTGTCTTAAGAATAACAATTAAAAACAAGACAACTTCTGCAACCACACATTTTAAGAAGTTAACAACAGAAACAACGTGTTTTGGTCTCAGTTATTGTCTAAAAGGTCACATCTCACAGTTTTACGTGAAACGTTCAATGTATCCGCCTTGCTGCTAAACGATGCATCCAAGAATGAGACGCCACTGACCAATGGCGGGAACCAAATGCTGCGGCGGTTTGCCCCACTCAGTGACAATCGCTTGCTTCAGCTGGTTGACTGTCGTGAATTGTCAAAATTGATAGGGCCATTTGTTAAACATCCCAAACCGCATAATTGACTGGATTTAAGTCCGGACTGTTTGGGGCCACATGGAAGGCTCGATCAACGTTGATCACGCTTGAGTGGGTCGTCTGATATTTTACAAGGTAGTGTAGCGACACACTTGAGAAATGGTTCAATATATAGTGATAGTTTTATTACAAATTGTCTTTTGATTTTGACAGTAAAAATTTTTGAAAATCGGTTAATATTTAATGAAATTATAAGTTGTACAAAAATGGTGATTTTTTGATCTACCCTGTATATTGTGTGGCACATAAAAAAGTAAAACGTAGATGTTTCACGTAGGCCTAAATTAAGAAATAGGCGGACAGTTTCGGGAACCATTAGTCTCGATCACTGCGGCAGTGAAGGGTAGTCATGTTGTACACTATGTTGGAGTGTTCGGCATACCAATATTGCAATAATTGTTTTTAACCCCTTTATACAGTCGCAAACGTTTTTCCTTTATCACAAAACACTTTGTGGACGTTTAAAAAATTATTTCTGACGTTTTTTTACATTCGTTGTGTTTGGTGGCGTGGTGTGTGGACAGAGTGTCGCCGGACGTTACTGTCGTCGTGTCCGCCAGCCTACTGGGACCGACCGTCGAAGCGCTGTGCTCAGCCCATCGTCACTGCTCTGCAGGCATTCGACGGACACCTGCTACCGACAGATGGCGCCAGCGACGACACCGAACACAACTTCGACAACAACAACAACCGCACTTGCTCGTAAGATTAGTGTCCCCTATCCGTGTCTGTCACATGCTGACCAGCAGTGTTGTTGATGATTATTGGCGTCGAGGCAAACGCTAAAAGGGCAGTTGTCAACCCTATTGCTGGAAAGTTGTCAAAAAAAATTTTTTTGTCAGAATTTTTCGTCAAAAAATACCAAATTCGAGGCCTAAAACCCCCATTTTGGAGACATTCAAGGGCAAAATAAAAATGTTCAGTACCCTCACTCTTTGTCGGAAATTTGTTCCTATCTGTTGGAATTCTGCCAAGAATTTGCATTTTCCGTCGGAAAATTCCAACTTTTTGCTCCGCCTGCTTTTTGACCCACGACGTCATTGCACACTTAATTTACCACCGCCCTGGCGCTCCGAGGAACAACGACCCTTGCAATTACTTTCGAACTAGCGCAACCCACACGGACGCGATATACATCGACGAACGTTGCGAACGGACAGACGGGCAATTTACGCTGGCAATAGGGCGCTTTACAATATACGTGCATCGCGAGGTAAAGATGCAAACACAATGTACATCAGACTGTAGTGTAGGACGCATTGCGACGACACGTCCAGATGGCTTCTATGTTGACGTGCAGATTGGATTGGATTGGATTGCGCTGGCTCTCGCTTTTCGTCATCCGGTAAATAGGTCATTTCAACCGATGCGTTCGTCACACAAAAACCTTTATACTGCGATGGATGGTTTAAGCTTTAATCTCTCTTTTTATGCGTTTGCAAACATCGGGCCAGGACAGAAATTATTAACGTTCTGACGGATTTTATGCTTAAATAACTTTTTATAAAAGCGCAATGCACGTAATGCAAAGCGGGGTATTGGCGCCGTAAATTGTCTGTCCGTCTGTCCGTTCGTCCGCCCGTCTTTAACTTTGATGTATCGTGGTCATGTTAGTTGGGTTAATTGAAAAGTAATTACAATACTAATTACTGCAACTACCTCAGCATTCTCGCTTTTCGGCTTGATAATCAATCAATCAATTCGGACTTTTCAAAGTGACCTAAGAAATACAAACTAAGCCTACTGCTGGGTTTACTAAGAGTCCAGTCTTGCAGGTATACTTGAAAAAATTTGGTGATCAGGCGACTTTCGAGTCACTTACGGAAGTTGGATAACGACTCGGCAGATGTCACGTCGTCCGGCAGATCGTTCCAGTTTGCGGGCCGCCAACTTGACAATATCGGCAATCTTGTTCTTGGAGAACAAGATCCTATTTTTGTTCGGTGTTTCAGTGATGCTTGCTTGTGTGCTGTATAGGAGCTGGGAGCGGACGAGCGCGTGTTACCAGCAGCTAGTAAGAGACTGTTCGTCTGACGCTGAGGCAGTCGCCGTACTGCGAGCACATCTACGCCGATACCTCGTCTACTCACGACCGTGCCTCGACCGCAGCCAGAGAAGTCAGTCAGTCCACACCACACGTCATATATCTGTCTAAAGTCAATGGACGCCGAACGTCTTGGAATGAGATCGAGGCCAAAAAAACTGTGATCAAGACAGACAATTTAAACCTGAACAATGGAACTTACTTTCGCAAAAATGATGCACAGAAGTTGAATCATTTAGCAGTTCTTCAAGTAGGCTCAAGCTTTAATTTCAAAACTGGAACGGGATGTAGGACTACCAGGATAAAATTATCTACAGACTGGTAGACTTCTGTCCGTGACTAAAACTAAAAATCAGAACCAAGACTGCAATTTTTAATCTCGAGAATAATCTCTGCCAAAGTCTACTACTTGCGTCGTACTACTTTCGTACGTCGATCATCAAATTCACAGCAAATGGACAAGTTGTACAAGTCTATAAAAATCCAAGATCTACAACAAGTCTATAAAGTATCAAGATGCACAGCTTAATTGTAGTTTGAGTTTTGATCTTATAATTTAATTTCTCCAATGTGTCAATGTATAAAATTTCTGTTGAGGCTTTTTTAGCAATGTCTTGATTTTCGTATGCAATAATGCAAAGGTTATACTGGATGCTATTTTTTCTAAAAGCAGCATGATTAACATCATAATTATGTCAACGTTACTATTTACTTGCTGTATTGACTTGGTAAATTTATTTTTTAGAGTGGACCATGGTGACGATTTCTGTCAGAAATTAGAGAGACATGCGTAAACGTGTTTAAATTGTGACATAATAAACCGTTGACTATTTTCACGGTGTGCAATTATTAGTATATAGCTGTGTATGTTTACGTGTGTGTGTGTGTGTGTAAAATGCGTCACCAGACCAGCAGCTAGCCGACTGTTTCCTCGTTCATTTTACGCCGACTCAAACTTGCACCGAGGCGTTCGATAAGTTCTTCCGGTCGTTCGTCACAGACAAGCAATACAGCAACGCTTGCCGGTTAGCGATTGTTTCGTCTCTGCCATTCAATAGCTGTTACCATAGTCGTTTAGCAGTAATTTTCGGCGTATAAGAAGTATGCGAAAGTCTCTGTGATGTTTTTCATGCAGTATAAACGATTCATGTGTATTTCAATTTTATTTTATTTTAAAAAATTCTAACACGATAAACTAATTTTGACATCCAACGACAAGTTTCAACTGAGAAGAATATTATTTTGTTTCGTTGCTGCTCCGCTTAGTCGTCATTATCGTGATCTGTAACTGCGTCGTTTTTACGCGCGATGGCTAGCTATAGCGAGTATTGGCTATGGTAATTCCGTCTCTGTCTGGGTAAGTAAGTAAGTAAAGTAAGTAAAATGTAAATTTATATAGCGCATATTGTTAAAATTAACCTCTAATGCGCTAAGGGTGTCACGTCCCGGTACCGATCAGAGCCCAAGTGAAGTATAAAAACTTTGGGTTTTCACCATATGATAGCCTAGAGTCTCTAGTATTTCGTGACAAAACTTTATGCCGCTAAGTGAGGGGGTCCCCCATACGAAAAAGAGAAAGAAAGGCACATGCCATAAAAGACGTTATTTTACCGCTATTGGCTTCCCTAGCGTGAAAGTGGTTGCAGATAGGCAGAGACATGCTGCTTATCATAACAAGCACTGACAACAAGCTTTTTAGGAAGATCAACATTGATAACCTTGAATGACCTTAAACCTTTAAAAGAGAGGGTTATAATGAATTTTTTGCGATTTTGGCCTGCGACACACATTTCAAGAGTGAATTGCGCCGAAATGGCTGGAGATAGACCAAGACAACAAACGCATAAAATTTTTAGCACTAAATGAAGATTTTAGCGGCCAATCTCATAATCTCTTCCAATTTACTTCGTTCCATTGGCGGAGATAACAAGCACTGGCGACGAGCTTCTCAGAAATGTCAACATTAATGACCTTGAATGACATTGAGCCTCCAAAATAAGGGTTTTTAGCGTATTTTGCGATTTTTGCTAGCTAGGCTGCAGAAGAAGAGTGAATTGCAACAAAATAGATGGACATAGACCAAGATTACCTGCGAACAGAAACTGCTATAGGCTCTCTCACGTCTAATGAGCATTGGCTCAGATTTCTTGTAATTGCTTCGCAAAGCGGTTGCGACGAACATGCACGTGCAACTAAAATTATTTTAAAAAATACAAAAACTAAAAAGCAAAGTAGCAAAAAAAGGCCGAGGGTAGCAGGCACACCGATAAAAGATGTATACATAGAACACGTCTAAATACTGGAATATAATTGCATCAGTAGGGCCTAAAGGTTTTCCATTTTTCCGATTAGCTCTATAATACCCACGTCAAAGCAAATTACCAAGAAAATATGAACACCTTTTGATGAGAAATTTGTAGACAAGTTGCACGGCCTAAGAAATAACTGATTAGTGAAGCTGTCAAATTAATGCGTTAATTAACGCGTTAAAGCATTAATTAATTAACGCGCGTTAAAAAAATTAACGCACATGGGTAAATTTATTTTATTTACTAAATTCTGTGAAGCAAAAGTTCCGATTTCGTTAAACTGCGGTTGTTTGACAATCAAATGAATTCAAGTAACTTAACTGTAGTTGCTGTTCCATCACTAATGTAAATAAATAATTATTTAAATAACAGGCTAATAGATTTCTATGCTAGCAATGACGTCAAGCGGGGCCCCCAAAACGTCGCGTGGCTCGGGGTAACTCCCCCCTACTCTTCCTCTCGACGGGCTTGGTACGTTAATAACGCGTTAACTAATGCGTTAAAAAAATTAACGCTTCGACAGTTCTACTGATAAGATTTTGGTGGATTCTGGATTAGCGGCCAGTATTCTTAACCATAAGCAGATAGCACTAACAGCTGTGCAGTGATACGAACGCAAGTCGGTCGTAATCGCCAGATGGCAGCACCGTCCTCGGCGGACGTTTGAGAGCGCTGGCAGCTCCTAGTTACTGTATTAGGATAATCCAGCCGAGCCTGACGCTAACCGTAAGCGGACAGTATAGTACAAGGCGGACTGACTGTAGTCTGTATATGGTAACGGGCCGGCGACAGAACCTAATAAATTTAACGAGATCAGAGCGCGGCAGATGCTGCGGGCAATTGGATCGCGGCTAAACGTCCTGCTGGTGCAATGAGCCAGCTGCCAGCTGACAAGCTTACTGCGTGCTAACCGAATTACGTCAGGCGCCGCGTTGTCACGCCACTGTGACGCACTGGGGACTTGGGCCGTTTGATGTCGTTGTCCGGGATGTGGTTTTTGTCTGACATTATTCGCAACCGCCAGACCTTCTGCATTGGACATCTCAACCGCACTGAAACCTTGCCATGATCACTGTTAAGTTCTCCAAGTCTGCATCGCTGCACGACCCACCAGTCCAAAGACTGGAGATTGGAGACAAAGAATCAGTCGTCCTCGTTCCATACAAACCTGGCACTGAATTTTGGCCTGGCTTACGTTGTGCTTTATTTGTTCGCTATGTATAGGCCTAAACTACATTAAACAACAGGATTTCCAGTGCTGCTACAACATTGTCGTAAAGGCTCATTTTCTCAATCTTCATGGTACGAAACAGGCACTGTTTCCCTGGTCATCACGCAGTCGACTAAATCTGGCAGTCACAGTCGCGATACGATTACGATATCGTTGACGAGCGAGTGCGTGCGTGAGGCTGGCTTTGAAGGGTCGGCGCAACCCGCTATCTGCAAGCAGTCGATACTCGCGGATTTCGTGGTCCAGCCAGAAGCCAATAAGTCGCTGCACCGCCCTGTTGGTCACGCAACGCCGGTGGTTGGCCGAATCTATGGCTCGACGACGAATCGTGTCGAGAATTCTGACAAAACATCTTTCCATATTCGTAGCATCTCTTGCCGACCGAGGTTGACGGCACAGCGGCATGATTGGTACTTTTGATAATCGTGATGACGTGTTCTATGGCCACGTGACGTCATCCAGTCACTTTCTACTGTAGAGTTTTTTTTCGCCGCCTTTATTGCTAGCTGCAACGCCATGACATGTAGTGTATGTCTGATGCAACGTCTCCGTTCAGTGTAAAGTCGAAGCTAGTACTCGGAATTAAATTTCCTGTAAATTGCGTCTTTTAGATATTAAAAAATTATTACACATTAAAAGAACGGCGCCGTTTTCTGACTTATCTATGAAGCTCCCCTCTGGTTCATTTTCGTACAGTCTCTGTTCGCACTAGCTAAGACTATTTACAAGATGCAATTAACTTCGAGATCGGTTGCTGTTGAAATGGCAAGCCCATCAGGCATTTCTCGTTTGGGAACTTCTCGTTCATCTTTCTTCTCGTTAACCTTGATGCTATTTTTACGGGACGCGAAGGGAAGGGTTTGACGAACGTTTTGCTGTCGGTATAAATCTAACGTCGAAACGCGCCGCGTTTGATTGATCGTGACGAAATGCAGCTCTACACACTCTGACCTCTACACGCGTGCTCTAAAAAGTAACCCATTAAGTTTTGACGTTCCATCCGTCAGTCTGTTCACGGATTTATTACAGACAGCAATGCCCATGAGTACAACAAAAGCATACAGAACGCGTAAAAGACAGCGCAAAACAGAACAACGAAGCACATACTACGTATAACACACCGTTTTTAGACTTTATAACCAGTGCATGAGATCACGACTGTCTCCAACATCACGAGTCAAAAACCCAACATGTCATCATTACGTTGCTTGTTTTGTTTTAGCACTGGTGTGATTTTACTCAACGTGTAGTTTTTCTGTATTTTGTGCATTTTACATGTGGCAGTGAAATCTGGCACCATTTTGTACAGCGCACGACGATGCGCTATACAAATTAACAACCTTTACCTTTTACCTTTTTACTTTTTACGCGCGAAAGCAAAATGCTTCGCGCGTCTTTGCCATCGTCTGTCCGTCTGTCCGTCTGTCCGTCCGTCCGTCCGTCACACTCGTGATCTGTATCAAAACGGTGCAAGCTAGGATTACGAAATCTTCACTCTGGGCTGCCCCAAGGTCTCTAGTTTATCGTGACAAAATTTCGTGCCACTGGGTGCAGGGGTTCCCCTCGAACGAGGGCGTCGAAGAGGGGTACCCCCCTAAAAAAGACG
>Ga0209367_1008133_pt1 | contig 14361 bp, 11 predicted proteins | sample WorMetLIZISLAND2_FD_187412 | JGI IMG/M metagenome (GOLD analysis project Ga0209367, IMG submission 187412) | Marine gutless worms symbiont microbial communities from Max Planck institute for Marine Microbiology, Germany - Olavius geniculatus... ... | reverse complement strand
ATTACCGATCGCTATTTGAAGCAATATGACTCGTATTCGCCAGGTGGCGCCACTGTTGCACATAATTAATTTCAATAACTTATATTTTCGTGTTGAGAATGAAACGACCTTGATTTGTGCAAAAAATCGTGTAGATCTAAGCAGTATTTCTGAATTTAGAAGCTATATATCAGAGTGGCCTCGTTTCAAGTGTGCGCACCAATTACTTTGAGTTAAGAGTTTCTCACTGACTATCATTTTATTTGAACTTTTTATCTCAGTAGGTCTATGTGTATTTTTCTACGTGTATAAATTTTTACGTAAGTCTACCACAAATAAAAACAGACAGCAATGCACCCCGTTGCACGATGCATTGAATGCCAGTGAGTACAGCTTAGTAGGTCTACAGCGCGTGCAGCGCCTCGCACAGTGCACACACAACACCAACCGGATGCAGCTGAGCCCACGTAATGTCGCTCGTCCTTATGTTGCAATCATACACGTGGTAGCCTATATACTCCAAAAATTCTGATGATAAGTATTCTCGAGTCTCGACTTTTCGACAAGAAGCCAGAGACGCTCGTATCTGTTTTAACGATAAGCAGCACTACTGCAGTTCGAATCAGCACCTCGACATTTCTGTACCATGCACTTAGTACTGCCGGCACGACCACAACCACAAGCACTATACTGGTCAGAATTCAGGGATCTTCAACTTGTTAAAGCCTGGCCGTATTACAAAGAAAAAAGAAGAAGAAGAAGAAGACGTAGACGTAAACGGAGTATAACGGGGGACGGTCGCAGCCGCGCAGGTGTATCTCCGTGTCCGCCTATCAAAGGGGTGTCTGGCTTTTTCGTCCCACGGCTGATTCGCCTCATGGCTTGTTCGCCCCCTGGCTGACTGAGCCCTATCCCTTAGCTTGGACGATTCGCCTCCGTTGAATACCGTAATTTAATATATCGATTAATACAACGGCCATAAAGTGCAACGTTGTGTATGCTATAATACGTAATTTAATGTTTAGACAGTTTGTAGCATTATGATGAGAATAAACGATTGCGTAACTGTTTAATGCTAAACAGGCTGTAGCGGCTATTAATCCTAAACCCATGCAAAAATTCGTTTCAAAGAAAGGCCGACTTGACACACATGCAGCGCCCATGCAGTGGACTGACGTTTGGACTTTAACGTTTTAGGTATCTTTGTCGTCAAAGGTGAGATATTTGCGGCAAAAATCACTGTTTTGTGGAGAAAAGACAATTGAGACTTTTTGTTGCATATATGATGCATTGTAATATAGAGTCACGGCCTGTATATTTACGCTATGACATGCGCGGTGTGGCGGCCTTGATCGCCATGTAGTCAAAAGATCGTGTCGCAACGCAGACGCATGCAGTGACTGAGCACGTTATATAGTGCGCTATTACGAGTCTATATTTAGCCCGACGAACACACAAATTACACACGCCAGCCAAATATAGCCGCAACAGTGCACGCCGGCATACCAGAGCTATTCTTATGAATTACGATACAATACGAAATTTTTTTTTAAACTTGAAAAACGACGATGAGCGCCGTCACATGACTGTGAACGATCGAGCGCCGTACGAAAGATTGGAGTGGACGCATTCACTGGATAGGAGCGTCATGAGGTGACAGCTAGTGACAGGCACAGGCCCTAGACCTAGGCCTATATGCATTGTAGTGATATGAGTATCAGTCACTCACGCACTACTGTCGACTAGACTAGAGAGGCATTGCACTATACGGACCCAGTACGCACGTGTATATATGCTCTTAATCGATTACGTTCATTTGTATGGACACTTCACAAATAGGCCTAGGCCTACTGCGTATCACGCGCGTAGGCTACGTGTATATACCCGCACAAATCGACTAATAAACACGTGCAGTCGTCTGCGTATCCTCATTCCAAGCAACAGTGTGCAGACAAGTGCCCTTGTCTGCCCACGGATTAAGAAGCCCAGCATGGACCAAGACGTCCTAAGTCACTTCATGCTGACCCATGTCAAACCTCCCAAAGTTTTGAAACGCGTTAATTGTCGCCAAGCGACTTACAAACCACACCAATAAGTCCAATTCAGCTTCCAGTTCATCACTCCGCAAATCATTTTAATGAAACAAGCGTTTTAGTAGTTCATTCCAGTGACAATCTCAACGTGTCCATGCTTGTACTTTTTGATCTCAGCTCGACATTTGACACTGTTGACCATAACATTTTGCTGTCAGTCTTTAACACACAGTTCTCCATTTACGGTACTGCGTTAGACGGTTAGACTGGTTTCGTTATGAATGTCATGTCAGGTCAAACTCAGTCTTTTGTTCACTGTGGCCATCAAACCGACGATAATCCCACTGACTGCAGAGTACCCTAGGGGTCAGTGCTGGGACCGTTGGAATTGCGTACACCTATAGGACACCGAAAACGGGACTCATACGTTACACCATCCAACAGCATGGCGTGCATTCTCAGTCATTTGCAGATGATACGCAGCTGCACGCCAGTTCCTCTCCTGATGACGTTTCTACTTAGTGTTCGCCATTGTTTTTGAGAATGTTCAGTCGACGTCATAAGCTGGTGCGCTGCTCGCCGACTTCAACTCAACGCCGACAGAACAGATGTAATGCTGGTCGGATCCAGAAGCAATCTGACTAATGGCATGGAAACCATCAAGCCTGTCGCTGTGCTACGACAATCTGGAGTGCGGCTAGACAATGAACTTTCACTGAAGCAGCATGTCGCCAAAGTCGCCAGAGCGTGCTTCAGCCAACTAAGACGTCTGCAGACAAATCCTCCGACGCGCTGGTCGTGAGGTGACGACACGACTTGTCTGCTGTCGATTGGATTATTGCAACTCATCCCGACTACCGAACTGTAAGCTACACTTGACGTTTTGCGGACAGTTCAAAACACATCAGCGTAAGTAATAGGCCTATCAACTGAAACCGCGCGATCACGTCTCATCTTCTCTGCAAGACTTAGCCTACACATCGTTACCTGCAAGCTTACTTTATCGCGTCCAGTTCAGTCGCATGCTGACGTAGGCCTATGCTATTCATCATGGACAATCATCAGTGTATGTGAGCGAGTTGGTCAACACGGTTGCCGCACAATCTTTACGCTCTGGATGACACGCTTCACAATCATCACAAACTACGCCACGTCGGCGGACGATCTTTCTCGTACGCCGAACCAGCAGCTTGAAACAGTCTTTTCCGCACGAACTGCATGAGAGCTAGACATAGCAACTCTAAACAGCTTTAAGCGCCAGCTGAAAAGAACGCAATTTTAACATTGCTTTCAACTCGTACTTTATCCAAGTCAACGCAGACATTAACGGCAAAAACACGAAGGAAATGTTGATTGGCAGTGTGATCAAAAATCTACCAGTACCGCTGTTACTAAACGATACTGACGTGGACCGGGTAGCCTATCCACATATAAGTTGCTCGACGTTCACATCTCTAATGATTTGAAATGAACACAACACGTTGGAAAAGTCTCAGCGAAAATTGCATCGCGTTTGTATTTTGAGAAAACTGAAACGTGCCGGAGCGACTTTCAGCGTTCCGATATGTTTTACTGCACAGTCCAGTTATTGAATGCAAATTCAGACTGGCACTCTCATCGGTCTCAGTCTGACGTTCTGGAGTCACTGCAGAAGTGAACGATGAACATTATTTTTTTCCGAGCTATGACTATAAAACGTTACTGATGGTGTCGACAGCACACTCTGCAGTCGTCGTGAGGAACTTCCTCGGCGGTTTTTATTCGACACGTGCAGCTCGAACCATGCTGTTTTAACTATCTACTACGACAAAAGCGAGACGTTACTGCAAAACTTAGAAAAACGAGACTTTTTAAAAATACTAGAACAAACACAAAACGATTTTAAACTCTTTTATTTCGTACTGTATTAAAATTTTTTAGTAGGCCTATATATTTCATATTTGTGTATTTTTAATACGTCAGTCCTATTGGACATTTTTTATTCTGCCTGTGATGTTTTAATGTATGTTGTACGTAATCCAGCTATTAGGTTGCAATACCAATAAACGCTTGTTAGGGGCCTACTGTTACTGTTACTGTATAGGCCTATCGCGCCGCTATCAATAGACCTATTATTGTATAAACGGCGCATCATAAATTACTGTGACGACGACGATGATGAAGCAGCGTCGTCCGTATACGCACGTGTCGAAAGTGCCCTCTCCTATCGCCACGACATTGGCGTTTCAAGATTTTATCGTCGGTCGAGACTTTGTAATTTAATAATCTGACAGTTTGCTAACTTAACTTATTCACGTGGCCCCAGAAACGATGTATTATTGATACTCTTGCCAAATTAACGCGCGTTAAAAAAATTAACGCACATACGCAAATTTATTAAATTCTGTGAAGCAGGAGTTCCAGTATGCCATTAAACCGAGGTTGTTCAATAATCAAATACTGTTCAGTAATTAAAAATGGTTTTGTCGTCGTTCCACCATTACTGTCACGGTCCTACGCCACAGCCAGGAGTTCGTCGGTTGTCATTCACCTTTTCGATGTAGTCCACCTACAAATCAGCAATAATTAATGATGCGTTATTAAAATTAACGTTTCGACAGCTCTAATTATTACTTAGCTCACGTTAAACACCTCCGCGACGACGACGACGATCGGACTTAGATCCACCAGAACGAAAGAAAAACTCGTTTTAATGGAACGAATACACTCGTTGAGTCTGAGTGGCTCACCTAGCAGCAGAAGTCGGTAAGTCGAACGGTATCGTTTGCGATCGGCACGCAGCTGCTTGTCGATGATGCGGCTACGTCGGTGATCCAAGCTGTCGTTGTTGTTGTTAGCGCTGCCGCAGCTCAACTTGCGCAGCATCGCGCCTGCCTTGCCCCCGCCCTCCAGCCTCGCCAACTTACCGTGTCACCGTGTATGACACTGCACTGAGTCCTTGCCACTGACAAGTTCTTCGATCGACGACGAGATTCCTGCCGAGGCACACAGCTGGATCGACAGCTGAGCGGCACCTGGCCAAGAAGACAGTGACGACGATCTGGGATGATGACTGACAGCGGGCAGCGACAGATAACGTCGAGATCGTCGTCGGTCGGTAGGTTCGTTCGTCAGCACACGACGACGCTTGACGCCGGTCGAGAACGCACCGATGACGCACAACGTCCGATGACGACGACGCTTGACATCGAAGACCTATTCGTGTCAACTTCAAGACATCAGCAGCAGCAGCAGCGCGACATCGGTGTCATTCGACGCAGCAACCATTCTACGGACTATGCCGGCTGTGACAACAGCAAGGCGATGATGGTTGTAGCAGTGCAGCGTCTCAGAGAAAAGAGTGACAACGCCGTCGTCAGTACTACCAGCGCAGAAGCTTTCGACGCAATCACCTCTGTGCAAACGCACGGACGGACGGACGAACAACCGCGCCGCCGCCGTACAGTCAGCTGCGACGACTCGCCGTACGCCTCTCTTTTCCTCCTCCTCCTCCTCCCTCGTCTCTTCTTTCCCCTTCTATATCTCTCTCTCGTCTCACCCCCGCACGTGACTATACCACCCACCAGCGACTGGCGGGCGCCGCAGCCCGCAGCTGTATTACCGTTACTCTCGATTGCTGGCGACCGACCGACCCCGGACGCACGGCATGGCACGGCTCGGGCGGGCGTCGGCTGCTTGCTTGGCACGAAAGGGCCGCTGTGGGGGTAGAGTCGTCCGTCGTTCGTAGCCAAGCGATGCGCTCGCTGTAATTCTTACAGGTGTGTGACGCCGCGGCGCCGCGCATTTAGCAGCAGTGCACACACAATCCACTATTTATAGCTGCTGCTTGCTGAGTTGTACGAAATATGGGACGCGGGTCACGTGAAGTAGCACGCATTCTCATTCTATCTGCTATCATTGCAAATACAGAACAGCAACAGATGCATCTTTCATCATAGGCTACTCTAGCGTGACTGCAGCTAGATGAATGCGTCCAACGACGCCAACTGGAAACAAATGTGACAGAGTGCAGATGAACGTGGACATCGTGGGCAGTCGTCGCAATTAACGGACCTCAGCTGTCTACGCGTCATGATGATGATGATGAACGGCTAAAACGGTCGTCTTCAAGAACGAAATTTGTATCAAGTAGAAAATGTGTAGGTCCTATGCCGACATAGGTAGCCAAGCAAGCAGCCGACGCCCGCTATTCCGAAAGTCTACTAATTCCCACTAACCCTAATCCTAACCCTAACTGAATTCACCGAAGCCACCAGAATTACTGGTGGCCTAAGTAAGCACAGACAGAGGCCATATAACGCTTACCATCCTAATAACTTAACTGTAACTATGTGTTTCCGGTTGCAGTTCCCGTTTCAAACAATTTTTAAATTGATTTATTGTATTACTGGTTACACACGCATCAGACAGTGCATTCCAGTGATCAATTACTCTGTTGCTAAATACATACTTTCTCAAATCTAATCTACTGCGTTTTTATATAGTTTCTTAGAATGACCTCTTCTTTGACGTTCATCATATGTAAAAAAATAAATCTGATTGCAAATTATAACAAACACTAATAATTTTAAATGTTTCTATTAAATCACTCCTATGTCTTCTTTTTTCTAACCTTAACCTTAATACCCAAACGTTAGCACTGTGGCGCGTATTTGCACAATGGACTTTCGGAATATCGCGGACCTTCGGAATAGCGGGCCGGACCATTATCCTTCAGCCTTAAGGCCTAGTATTGACTTTTTGAGCTGAAAATTGGCGCATAGGTTACCGCTGCCCTATAGGAAACGTTCGCACAGTCATATGCACTGGCGTAGCCAGGTCTGTATGCAGAGGAGGGCAACTGAGGTGTAAGGTCTGGGGAGAGGTTTCCTTCTCCACTGATGAAAGGTTCTGGGGAAGGGGCTGTGCCCCCATGCAAACAAGTAATTTGAGCAAAGATCATAGGATAGCCCTAGAAGTTCCTGTTCGCAGCTAGGTTGTCCAGGTCTATTTCCAGCCATGTCGGCGCAATTCACTCTTGAAATGTGTGAAGTCAACAATTGCAAAAAAAACAATAAAACCTCCTATTCTGGAAGTTCAAGGTCATTCGAGGTCATGTTGACACCATTAAAAAGCTCGTCACTATAGTGCTTGTTATTATAAGCAGTATGTCCCTGTCTATCTGCAACTGTTTATTTTCACGTTAAACGAGCCAATAGCGGTAAAATAGCCACTTTTAGGGGTAGCCGTTTTTGACTCCTGCTTGCGCATGCCTCCTTAAACCCAGAGGGTCGCGACTTGGACTGCTTAAATCTGCGTTTAATGGTGAAAATTTCGTACGCCGGTTGTCTTGGTCTATCTCCAGCCATTTCGGTGTAATTCACTTTTAAAATGTGCGTCGCAGGCCGAAATCCCGAAAAAAATCACCAAACCCCCTCTTTTGGGGGTTCAGGGTCATGCAAAATCATCGGTGTTGATAAATCTTTTTAAAAAACCGTCTTCAATGCTTGTTATGATACATATGTTATATTATTATATTATTGTTATGTTATATGTCTGTACCTATCTGCAACCGTTTTCACACTAGACGAGCCAATAGCGGCAAAATAACGTCTTCTTTGACGCCCTTGTTCGAGGGAAATCCTCTCACCCAGGGACACAAAGTTGTGTCAGAAAAAAACTAAAGTCTTTTGGGCAGCCCGCAGTAAAGATTTCGTATAGGCTACTAGCTTGCACCTTTTTGATACAGATCAAAAATGTGACGGACGGAGAGACGGACGGACAGACACCTCGACGACGCTAACACATGCAGTCGACCGTAAAAATCGATTTTTTGTGTGCTAAAATGAAGTGTTTTCGTGCATTTTTGCACTATCTTGAGTAACTGATAGGAGGGAGGGCATGTGCCAGTGACCCCTCCCCAACTATGACTATGCCAGTCGTCTTTTTTATCATGGTTCGCACCAATTTTGGTTTTACTGCGTTTTTGTTTTCGAGTCAGGGGCCCGTACGGGACAGACAAACAGACAGGCAAGACACAGAATACGGCCTATTAACTTATTATGATGGGAACATCATAACCAAGGTTACAGGTAGGCCTACCGGTTTTTACGCGCGAAAGCAGCTACTGCTTTAACGCGTCTTAGCCATCGCAATTCTGTCCGTCCGTCCGTCTGTCTGACACACGGGTGGATCAGTCAAAAACGGTGCAAGCTAGGATCACCAAATCTTCACCGTCAGCTGCCTGGAAGACGCTTTTCCATAAATTCGAAAAGGTCACCCCGAACGAGGGCGTTAAATGAAAGGAGTGGGAAAAATTAGCGATTTTTAGCCATTAAGTCGCTGTATCTCAATAACGGTGCGAAATAGAGCCTAGGTTAGGCCTACTATTAATCACTAATAGGAAGTCGTACACTGGCTCTCGATTGACACCGACATCAATGACCTTAGATGACCTTGAACGCCAAAATAGGGGTTTTTGTGGATTTTTTGGCGATTTTGGGCTGCGAGACACATTTCAAGAGCGAATTGCGCCGAATTCACGACAGATAGACAAGGAAAAGCTGCAGACGAAATTTTCAGCATTGAACGTAGATTTCAACGGTCTAAGTCTCGACCTTCTAGGTTCAAGGAAACCTGCGCACGAGGGCATCAAAGAGCGACAGCCCATAAAAGTCTGTTATTTTACCGTTGTTGGCAAGTCTAGGCCTACCGTGAAAACGGTTGCAGATAGGCATGGATATGCTATGTATCACAACAACCCCCTAGTGACGAGCTTTCTAGTCGTATCAACATAGATGATTTTGAAAGACCATGAACTCCAAAAATAAAGGGTTTCATTGCTTTTTGCAATTTTCGTCTGCGCCGCGCACTTCAGAAGTAGGCCTAAATTGCGACGAACTGGCTTGATACTAAGGCAATTTGCGAACAGAAACTGCTATAGGCTTTCGCGCGACTCGGGAGCATTAGCTCAAATTTATTGTCAACATTGTAGTTCGTCGTCGTTTGATTACAAACTTTAGGCCTGCTGTATAGCTGCACTGCAGACAGGCTTTGCTACCGTTATATCGATCAATCGGTCAACCAAAACGGCGTGCCAATAAAAAACCGACCACTGGGATAATTCCATGCTTCCGAAATTGTACTCATTAGGCGCGTTTAGCATAAATAATGTTCCGTGAAATGTGACGTTTTTCAGACATTGACATGTCTGTGTTTTATTACATTTTAACCATCTAGTAGTCCAGCTTCCGTGGCTGTCGGTCCAGACCTATAACGACCCGCCGAAAGCTGACATTCTGAGTCGCCATTGTCTACCGTATGCGGCTCAAAAACGCACTCATCACAAAATTATTTCCTCGTGGTTTAACTTACCCAGCTTTTCCATAAATTCGAAAAGGTCACCCCGAACGAGGGCGTTAAATGAGAGGAGTTTAGTCAGCAGTTGACCAATCTGAAAATTTGATTTCGTACAACTCATCCATTCTTTAACGTTCACAAAATAAGTGCACTAATGCAGTGGCGGATTCAGGGGGAGCATGTTATAACCAAGTAAAATTTTTGCATGAGTACGCATTATTTGTTCTGCATGAAATTTTAAAAACTTTTCTGGGGAGGGGGCACAGCCCTCTCTCCAGACCTCACTCCTCCGCCCCCTATTCCAAAATTCTGGATCTGTCATTGCGCTAGTATGTAATTGTTTAACTGAGAGAGAGAACTACTATTATGCACATGTAATTGTGATTATCCTATTGTGCTAACTACGTATCACGTTAAAGGCTTTCCTTTCCGTCGCTGATGCACTACAGGTTTTACTTACATGCTTACCAGTACTTCTAGTAAGCCTACAAGAGTCAAAAGAGATTAATAAGACCACAAACCTGCAGTACATTTCAGCAGTGTTGCCAGCAGCAAATGCATAGTGTAGCATACAATCACATGTTCACCAATCGCCGAGACAAACAATATAAAACAAGTGCTCACAACCAATGCACGCATCAACTCCAGATGTGAATATAATGCTAGCAGAACCCTGTCACGCAATGCAACAAAAATACCAAAGTCTGCAAACCATAAGTAACAGAAAACTTGCATAATACTTAAACACCACCACAGTAATTCACACAAAATATCAACAGACTAGCACAAAAGTCATCCATCGAGCAAAATATAAACCAAACTGCACGCAACATACGGAGGCACATGTAAAAATAAATTAAAGGGCTTGTTTTAAACAATATATTACTATCATCACGGAATGAAAATAGTGCAAACATCAACAGAGGCAGCACCGGCCAACCACGGACAAGTGTCAACAGACCTGTAACTAAATCACTGCGAAAGACAAACGAGCAACTTCAGCCGTTCAACACAGAACTTGCCTGAACTACCACTAACTGCTACTAACATGAATTGATTATATCATTCAGGTCTGCCCGGATACCGCAGATCACTGCAAATCGAACCCCAGATCAGCCTGGATCACAAAGTCGTTTATTTCGGTGACCGCAGATCAGTTTATGGTACCAGAGATCACTAACTTAGGCTATTCCATGACCTAAGATGATCTGTGATGCCACAGACTGATCTGTGATCATAAACATTAGTGATTTCTGGAATCTACGGTATCGTGGCAGAGCAGCTGTAGCTGTACACACGAGCAGCCTATATACATGTGAACATATCAGAAACGCCGACGTAAAAACGCTAACCTTCAACACGCATGAAGTGCAGTACGTATCCTGACTGATCTCAGAAAGACGATCATTAACTTAAGTGCATTAACTGAAAGCACACGTTATCATCACCCATGTATACTGTAGCTAAAATTCACAAAGTCATCTGAAGCCGAAGTCTTTGCAGTCAGATAAAATAATGAAACAACGCCAAAATATTTTTACTGCTCACAGACACCGATCACTCTATACGTGTTAAAAGCAATCACATATACCATTGTAACACTGGCCAAGCAAGAACTATTTCTACTACAGTTTTCACTTTTACTTCGAAAAGTAAACTTGTGGCATTTGCCAGATCATGACTTTTTGAGAAGCAGACATCCTTCCTGTTGCCCAACTATAAATAGTGTTTAAAGCGAGTAAGAACACGTACACTGTATACAATAAATACTCACATCCAAACTGGAATTACACTGCAACAACTAAATTCTGACGAGCGCAAAAGTGTGAAAAACAGCTGAACAATACGTTTCGTCATAAACTGACTACTAGTTAACAGTGAAGCAGGAAACGAACAACACAAAAGCCTTCAAACAGCTGAACTATGCAGTAGAAAATGCCGTATAAAATGACAGACTGACAGACGAACAAACAAACATTCGTGAACAGCGATCTACACAGAAACTGGTGCAGTATCAAGTGACTAGCGGTCGGTCAAATGGAAGAGCAAACAACAAACAGTGGCACTACAAAGACAGCACATGCAGTGGTTCAGGTTCGCCATTCCGAAAAGCCACCGTTCTGAGAAACTGTCTGTTGTAAATGATGATGAAATCGTACTTATTAAATGCTACACTAACCCCAACACTGACTATAACCCTAACGCTATCCCTAACCATGGTGGCGACCTTTCAGAATGGCGGCCTGACACCCAGATGACCCGGCCCTGCATACAACTAGCACACGGCCTCAGCCTCGTGGTTCATCTGACAGCAACTGGAAGCAGTCTTGTGTGGAGGTGCAATGTTACCAACTCCTCCAGCAGGCTTCATCACACGCAGTGCAGGCACTGCAGCAAACAACACACTTATATTAATAAATGTACAAAACATCAGTTTCTACACTTGTTAATGGCTGTATTTTATAACTAGCACATCGAAAACAGCAGAAGTTACAAAAGGTGACATTGCCCGCATCACATTGACAGAGTGTCAATGTGCTGCTGAATAATATCAGCCTGCGATGAAAGCCGCCAACTCACTGCTGCAGTTTCGGTGCATCTTTTTTCGCCAGTCATTTCTGGACCGACTCCTTACCTGCTATCGACAATCTTACACTTATTAGCTAGTGCTCGCAACATACTTAGCATAATTTATGTACAGTGCCCCTGCAACGTCTTTTGATGTGACAGTGTCACTTTAATCTGTTCCTCATTAATAATAATAATAATAATTAGGTAGAATACTATTTGTTCTTCTCACAAAAAGCAGAAGGCTGAGTTAAACTGAAAATATACATTACGCACACACAGCAACACCAGGTGCTAAATGCATGTGCATAACACAAAATGCATCTGCCTACCATATCCAAGTCCTTGCAAGTAAAAAAGGAATGCTTCATACATCTTGAATGGAACCTCCTCCAGAACAGAGCCATTGCAGTCAAACTGAACAACAAAACAAAAAACACCAGTCATGTTTCACATCTTACAAAATGCTAAAAAGTATCAAATGGCGAGTGAGATGTCCTAAAACTAGCAAAAATTTCAATCATACAGCAACAAAATGAACTGCACATACAAGAACTAGAGTTTAATTAGAGGCATTTTCTTTCACCCGTATATGATTATATAGGATGTCTGTAAAAAAAAATTTGCTGACAAAAATCTGCTCCACTACAATATATGATGCAAGTTTTTTCCTACAGAACAGTTTTATTGGTGCACCCAGTAACAGGTTAAGCCAGTTCTGAACAACTTGTACTTACAAAGCTGCTGGATCTGTATATTGTATATGCATTTCCTGACACATTGCAAACGACAGTAAAACAGTCAAAGCTGCAGATGTATGAATTGCAATAAACCTAAGCAATGGTCACGGAAAATAGAAAATCACAAAAAAAACACAGAAACCATGGAAGCCGTGACTTTTGTCAAATGCCGTGATTTTGCAAAAATGCAGTGTTTTGCCGTGTTTTTAGCCAAAATGCTGTGATTTTAACACAAAAATATTTACTTTTGCCACTGCTACCAAAGTCTGTATGCTTTGTTACTTACTGGCTCAATATCTGACCGTGACGTCGTCGTAGAAAGTTGTATTTTAACGCTCCACAGTGACAAAATTGTACAAATGAAAAGTATGCTGCATTTTATAGACTTTATAATGGTTTTTGGGAACGTAATTTGATGCCGTAATTTTGCCGTGATTTTTACCATTTTCAAAAAAGTTTGCCATGTTCTTTGCTATTTTTCGCCGTGATTTTCTACTGTCTCTAGCAATGGTACAGCAATTTAACTCCAGGAATATTAAAGTGGAGTAGCATACCTTGACCCATGTAGATGTTTTTGGATCCAGTTTGCTATTCATGTCAATTGTATCATCTAAATGTGCAGACGACTGCCCAACAACCAGCATTACCGGACATCTACGGATGACAAAACAAACGAAAAAATTTGTTTAAGTTAATAAGCAGAAAAATGCAACTGTGTTTAGCAATGTGAATGTGCTAAATTTATTATGATATGTCTATGATCCTCTACAATCCTCATCCCCCCAAAAAAGTTAGCACCGGTTATTGGTTAAGTGCAGTGGTGCATAGCCTCCAGTCTGCGGGTGGCCACATCTGTTATCCGATCACCAAAATAGGATGTATTAATTTACATGCCTTGCAAATTATTCACTGACTGTGTTACTTACTTTCAGTATGGATGGACTTTTTCTAAGTGGTGCATATCTCAGTTTCCGAAAGCAACACACCACTGAGTTAAGTAAAATAAATAATACAACATATGTCTGCTGCTTTTCATCAATACTCATATCAATATTCTGCATTGGTCTGGCATACGGTTATATCAAGACTACAGTAAATGGAAAGTGAAATTCTTGTCACAGAGTCCACTTCACGTATAAGTACCACAGTTGATGATTACTACAATATAAAAAATCCTTACTTAAAATGCTTCGCTCCATCTCTCTTGCTTGCATCTTCACGTGCAATTCCAAGGTCAGTTCGTCTGCAACAAAAACATCACATAGCAGTTAAGAAATAAATTGTCATGTAGCAGTGTAGCTCACTCGAACACAAGGAAAGACCACAGCATCGAAAAAAACACATCTGACAGGGGCGGTATGCATAACAACGTCGTAACTTTACTACCAAACTAAAATCAAATTACGTCGGACGTAGTGCTAAGTCGGTATGCATAACGATGACGTAGCACTAGTCGGACGCCTACGTCCGAACTAACTTTAGTCGCTCCAGCGACCTGTTGTAAATATTTAGTCAATCGTTGTCAATGTAAACTAACGTCGCTAAGGAGAACCTGCATATCACGTTATGCATCGTAAAGGACTTACGGCGAGTCAATTACACTACTGAAACTAATTGCAGTATTAAAAGTTGCCGAATAAAACGTTTAGCATTCGATAAATTTCACTTATTCGCATCGCGCATTCTTACTTAGCCCATGGAGC
>Ga0209367_1008132_pt1 | contig 14362 bp, 13 predicted proteins | sample WorMetLIZISLAND2_FD_187412 | JGI IMG/M metagenome (GOLD analysis project Ga0209367, IMG submission 187412) | Marine gutless worms symbiont microbial communities from Max Planck institute for Marine Microbiology, Germany - Olavius geniculatus... ... | reverse complement strand
AATGCTACTGCATTTGTTTATACAATACAGTACAATACAATACAATCATAAATTTGCACTCAAAAACTTGACAGACAAACCGTCAGTTTAATCTAGCATATAAACTAAAAAAACTGAAATGTTTAAGAGAAAATGAAATGAGAGATACTGAAAAATAGATATACTGTTAAATGTAAAACTGACAAAATTCGAAAAATGATTGAAGTAAAGGAAACTAAAATAAGAGAGAAAAACTGAAAAAGGTAAGAAATAAAGAATAATAATGAAGACTAAAAATCAGAAAAAAACTGTGGACAAAATGACAAATTATATAAATTGCTAGTTTGTTCTGCACATATTGATATCAAAACCTAATGAGTGTGTCAAAAAGTTATTTAAAATAATAAAATAGAATCAAAGCTCGTTTAAATGTTATTCGTCAAACCATAAAAAGCTTTTTACCATTCTGCAAATGCTGTTTTTGGTGAAGTTGGTCGCGTTGCGTTAGAGGAAGTAACTTTGCAACTTATTAATAGGAAATGTATACCTAGCCTCTTATACGGTCTTGAGGCATGCCCACTGGTTAAGTCAGAACTCTCTTCTTTAGACTTTGTTGTTAATAGGTTTTTTATGAAAGTGTTTAGAACGAGCAACATGGATGTCATTAGTCAGTGTCAATCTTACTTTGATTTTAAATTACCAAGTACACTGTGGTCTAATCGCGTTAAAACGTTCGAAGTTAAATATTCCACCTGCGGGGGCAGCTTTGTAGATTATGGCACCAGTGTCAAATAGTGGTTATTGTTGGTGTTATTATTATTACGCATGTGTGTTTATTTATTTTTTTCTTTTCCTGTTGTTAATTGCATGCATATGCGTATGTGTTAATCTATCGTTTCTTTGATGTTTAGCACCCCATTTTTTTGTTGGCGAACGAGTTTGATCAACGCTTTATCCTCGTACGTTTAATGACGTTACACAGTTTTTCCCCATTGTGTTTCCTGTAGAGTTGGGTTGCTTTCATTTATTTTATCCCATTACAAAATTATTGAAAATATTTGCACGACATTTGCACCATGTTATTCGAAATTGATTATATTCCAACGTGTGTTATTCATTTTAAATTGTACATCACTCTTGGAAGACATAATTAACTGACAGTAAGGGGGACGGTTTTTATGGCCCGTTCTGTACTTGCTTACTTATTGCAGTTGCTGCTGCTGACGATGATCATAATGAAAATTGGTAACGATTGTGATGATAGTAACAATGATTTAAATTACAGAAACAATTGAAACTACTATACGCTTTCAGTTTGTTGTGTTTTTGATGTACTGCAGCGTGTTATTCAGCACATTCACAACAGATTAAAAATTAGTGGAGTTTGAGCAACATTGCTGTTTATTGAGTTCAAACTTGGTACATTGCGTTGGATGGTGTGACAGGAGACTGAGGGCAAAGATGCTTGGAAGTTGGTGACGTTGTCATCAGTGTTGAAACGCAGTTCAGCACTCACCGAACAGGTGGCGCCACATTGCCTATAGCTTGCTAAGTCACGGACGAGGCTTGTTTCGTCGTAATTTTGCAAAATCTGTGCGGTCTGTGTAGGTTTTTATGGGAAACTTATCGCAAAGCTACGGCGTGTCACTTGCCGCATGGGATCATTTACCACCCGACATACCACGCTTTACCCTTCATCTAGACAGGCTGGCACTTGATTTATCTTTCCTGGGAGATTGAAGGCGGAGTTGATCTTGGTGTTGGTCATAGACCGAGATAATTTACCTGTTTGCATAGATCAACAATCCTAGTAGTAACCGCTTCGTAGCGACCCGACCGGGAGTTAAAACTCAGACGTTGTGATTGCGAGTCCAGCTTCTAACAGTAACACCATCAAGGTTCTCATGCAGTTAACGACTTGTGAAAATCGCGTTTTTTGCTTTATTTTTCACTTGCTGTTTGTGAAACCGTGTCTGTTTGCCGTTTGTACTCGCTAATCGTTATGTGTGATTGCGATGACTAAGCTTATATGGCGTATTGAGAGCTACTGCATGGCTACTGGTTGTAGGTGGATCTAATGAAGCAGTTCCTCACACGTACTGCGGGCGCGTTGAGTCGGGTCGGCGCTGAGTTCGCACTGCACGTCGCCGCAAATTACCCGAGCGCGAGTCGCATCCAGGACAACGCGCGGCTCGACCTGGCCTCTGGGCCGTGGCTCGACCACGTCACGGCGGCCACGGAGACTCGTCCGGCGCGGCAGGCCGGTCTGAGGGGAGACGTGATCGACGTTGACTTGACGTCGGATCAACGTCAGCTGGCAGTGCTCACTCGACTCCACCACGGAGATCCGCCGGCGGCACTGCTGTACCTTATCAACACGTCGACCGCCGCTGCTGACGTTGGCGGCGTCCTTCCAGATCCACTCGACGTGACGAAGCTCATCCCGGACCGGCTTGGACTCTGCGCTCGCTTTGTTCCCGTTCCAAGCAGCGGTGCGGCGCCTGCATTAAGACTGCGTTCACATAGACACGAGTACGAGTACGTGTACGTGTCCGGGTTTCTGTTTATGACCCGTAGAAGCTTCACTCGTACGAGTGGAGCGACTTGCACAAGCACACAACTAAACGCTTGTCGGCCATATTGAATAAAATCGAATCGATGAAATGTTTCGCCATAGACGTCAGTTCTGACGTCAAATGTGTGCCACGGTTTTTAGAAATTATATTAAGCTATTTACGAGTAGTTTACTTTCTATGAGTTGGATAAAAACATGACCTGCACAGAAACTACTCGTACGAGCAAAATTTTCAGGTAACCCGTAGGCCTACTCGTATTTATGTGAACGCAGCCAACGCTATACGTATCTGTGCCGCACGTAGATGTAGTTTACTCTTTAGGTTTGACGGAGACTCTGTCGTCATTTGCAGGAGTAGAGTAGATTTAGCCAGGTCTTGAACTGTAGTGCTGTTATTCACAAACGTGAGCGATGCAGGGATTGGCGTCTCTTTGAACTGTGGGTGGGTGCATCAAGTGGCTTTGAACTTTGAACTTTGAACTTTGAAGCTTCGAGCAAACGCTAAAAACCTTATCGTTCTACAAAATGTTTCATTGAAACTCATCTTATGATAATTTATAATCAGGCATTTTGTGAAGGGACTGGTTTACGCATGACTTGTGGTGATTAGTTGACCGTCACTAAACTATACACCGTGGGCCATAAAAAACGTGCCACTTTACTTTTGTCCATATCTTCGCCAGTTATTGACCAGTTTTCAAAATTTTTTACTAGCACATTCTGCAGACAATTTGCAATAATGTGATTATTATATATCCCACCACACGGTAAATGCGTTTTACACTACATTGTGAAGTATAAATGTAAGCGTAAACTAACGATAATCACAAAAATGTAGGTAAATAAAAAACGCTTCGGACCAACATTGCGATGAATGATTCGTATGACACTAGACTGTGTTATACCCACACAGTCTAGTGTCATACAGACCATTCACTGCAATGTTGGTCTGAAGCGTTTTTTTTCAATTTTACCAGAATGTTTGTTTGTTATTATCGTTATGTATGCATATTTCATTGACATTTCACAAGCTAGTGTAGAGACGCATTTACGGTGTGGTGAGATCTATAATAACCACTTGTAGCAAATTGTTTGCAGAGTGTGCCAGTGAAAGAATTTTGAAAATCGGTCAATAATTGGCGAAGATATATGCAAAAGTGAAGTGGCACGTTCTAGGCCCACTCTGTAGTCGCTAGAAGTGTGTGGCTTACCTGTATTATTGAACGCATCCCTACTCGGCTCTTGACTGATGTAGGCTTAACTGTGTGTTTGCGGGGTACAGCAGGCGGCGCAAGCGGTGCGGTGTTCGTGGGCAGTCTGCGGCAGTTCATCGCGGTCCGTGGAGGTCGTCCGGTCGATAGCGGCGTCGACGTGGCGTCTGTCAAGCTGAACTCGTCCTATTCGCTGGATTGCTGTTCCGTCAGCGGTTGCACGTTGGCCCTCGGACTTACGACGCTGCCGTGGGGCGGCCGCTCTCTGCACGTGGCGCTATTGGACCTGCAGGCACGCAAGTGCACGCGGACGATCGAAGCGCTCAAGTTCAGATTCGGTGGCAGCGCGCAGTTTGGAATGAAGGCTGTGGGCCTGTCGTCTGACTGCTCGGTGGTCTGCGCATGCGTCAAACAGACCAAGATGAGAGTCAGCGCCTGGAACACATCCAGTGGTGAACTGATTGCTGCCGTGGACGTGGACAATGATCATCTCTCCAAGTGTCTGGTGGTTGGTAACGCCACTCAGACCAGCGTGCTGTTATCCACAGCGGCAACACACGCCAGCGCATCGTCGAAACTCGCTCGGTACGTTCTACCGTCAAAATTGGACATCAAGCAACAAGTTTGATTTTATTCTCTTGGTAGGACATATCGCCGCATATGTTAGAGCACATCGTTTTTTTGTTCACTGCGCTTTACATTTATCACATTGTCATCGGCATCATCATAACGTAATCATATAGTCTTGGTAGACCCAGTGGCTTCTATCCCCCCAAATCTAATCAAAATCAGGCGCAACTTCCCCCCAGTTTTGGGCTCAAGTTCCCCCAATTTTTGACTCAAGTTTTACCGTCTATTTTGGGCTTTTTTTCTCTACGAAGAAAGTTTTGTTAAGGGTGTAATTTGCCCAGTGAGAATTCGGGGGAAGTAAAAAATAGGGGGAAGTTTTGTTAAAAGTGCAGACTAAAAAATAAGGGGAAAGTAAAAAATAGGGGGGCGAAGTTTTGTTAAAGGTGTAGTTTGTCCAGTGAAAATAGGAGTGGAAGTTTTGATCTGCAACCTTATCAAAACTTCCAACCCTATTTTTCACTGGCGCAAGCTGCGCCCATCAGGTAAAGGGATAGAAGCCACTGGGTAGGCCTTTATTCGTCTAAAAACGTTGACGTATCACAAACCCGTACAATTTTCACAGACATTGAAATGCATGCTGTAGGCAAAACAAGCAAAACAGCTATATTTACAAATGATCACATTGATCAGCGGCGTCATTCTGTCATCAATATTGGTGGCCCAAAGGTCGTGGCACCAAGAACGAGACGTCGCAGGCGTTGAGTGGAGTAGAAACGGGGGGGCGTCGTAATCTGTCCAAACTGGGTTGGGGACGAAGCCCCGGCCGAAAATTGATTTGGTGCATTTTTCGCCACAGAACACTCCTGGTGGAACTATAGTCAGCGTATAAGCAAGCGAGAAATTGTTTTTAGCTGTGCTTTTCTTTGTATTTGTTTTAGTTAGAGATTGCAATCTCGGGATCCCGAATCCCGGGATCCCGGTCGTTTAGGTCAATCCTGAATCCCGGGATTGGCAGCGTCTCAATTCCCGGATTTCGGGATTACAAAAATTAGCTAAAATTGTAGTTTTTCGCGTATTAAATGACAGAAATAAGAATTTTAGCCGTATGGTGAATAAAATATTTTATGAGCGCTATAGTGCTACTTCATGCTGTCGCCGGAAATTTATATTTTGACAGTCACTGTCACTCTCTACAGTTCGGATATACCTTTCGTAGGGGCAATGTGCATAAAATATGTCAATTAGAGATACCAAAATAACGACCAATTTGTAAGCCTGATCCCGAAACGGGATCCCGGGATCCCGGGATTACAAATTTCTCAATCCCGAATCCCTAGTTTCAGTGAGCGTACATGGTCATTCATCTTGGCTACCTTAACTTCGCTCCTGTACATGACAACTTTTACTTTATGTGCATTAGCACATAGTCTTATCAGTTTAACTAACGGTAATGATGATAATGACGATGATGACGATGCTGATGCAGATGGGCGCACTGCTCGTATGTCTGGACAGTGACGAGCTCGTCGTCACCGAGGTTGATCGGACTGAACGACTGTCGCTATGACTGTTCACTGGTGCACGCCACCGCTCAGCAGGCGGTCGTTGTCGCACAGTACCGACACCGAGGATCAACGACCGTCTTGAACTATAGGTACGTAAAATGATGCCTACTTGTACAACTAAATAGTACAACTAAAACTAAAATAAACCAAAATTCGCATACAATTTTGATATTTTAGGCAAATAACTTGTGGGCAAGCGTATTTTTGACTGTGGGAGTGTGGGGCGATTCCGCTTACCGTTTATTTCCTTAACATTTCCGTGCTGTTTGTGGTTGTTGATAATTATATTTTGGTGTCACGTATAACTTTTGCTGCGTAGCGTGCTGTCGTGATTTTAGTCTTTTAGTTTTTTACAGATAATTTTAGCACTTTGTTCTTTATTTTCTGCAATAACGGTTATTCTTATTGTTTTTGTTGGTTGTTATTGTTACAGGTCAAAGCCGGACTTGTCGAAGCCGTCGGACCGTCAGTACGTCATCTACGGCCTGAGTGATAATAATGATGATATCGTAGAGATGGTGGCGACGGATCGTGCCGTTATATTCGTCTCAAACAGTGAGTGCCGAGTGTACGCGCTACAAGACCTGCAGACGCTGGACGCCGCTACAGACGGCGACTGTCAGTTTGTCCGAGTGGCGCAGTCGAGCGTCGAATCTGTGGCGTTTCTGCCTCGCTCCGATGATGCGATCGTCGCCTACCGACAACACAGCGCCACGGACGCACCCGGTGGTGAGTGAGAACGGTTGACAAAATGTTTTTTTTGAGCGGTTGAAACCAAAAAAAAACATTTCTGCTGAAGTATACTTAAAAGTTCCCTCATTTCCACAAATTTTTTAGTACGCTCTTCTTAAGTTATTTGCGTAAACTTCCGTTTGACGGCAGCATGTCGTATTGTGCAGTCGCTGCCACTGGAACGTAGTTTGCGGCACGCTCGTCTGTGCAAACTGCCTAAAATGCTAATTTTTTTACGACATTGTTTAACTACTGTTATTAATTTTTTTTAATTCAGCCAATTCGATTGGCTGTTATGCACGGTGAAGAATGTTACGGGTGTTTCAGATGGCGGCTGCGCAGCGTGTTCGCTGGTCATCCACGCCGGAGAACTTCCGGTTGTCGATTCCCAGCTGTTCGAGCCTGCAGCCACTTCTGGTGGTTTCACAGCGAAAGAGCAGCGGCGAGTGTTCGCGGCGTCTGCGCACTGCGCGGTGACCGCCGACGCCAGCACTGCGCTGATACGTTACGGCGACTCCGTGCGATCACGTGATCTTTCCACCACTTCCAGTGTCGCCCGCTCACTTCCGGTCGCCGCCGCGGACAATATGGCGACGGCCGACGGCGAAGGAAGCCTGCTGCTGTTCGGCCTGTCGCCGAAAGATCCTCTGATGGGTCTCGTCTTCTGCCAGTCGGCCGACGTCATCGAGCTATGGGACACTAGAAACTCGGCGGTTGTGGGCGCCGTCACCGTGCTGAAGCATGATGATGGACTGCAGTCGGGCGTTGCAGACGTCACTGATTTCAGCTTTCTGCCTTCCAGCGGTCAGGTCAGTGTCGCATCATTGTGGTCGTTGTTGATGCGTTAGCCAAACAGCTTATTCTCCGATACGAAGAGTGAGGGAGGAAGGGAGAAACGGATATGTTTGCAGCCAGCCGTTGTGCCGGCGGACGGACTGTTGTCGAGTAGACCAGAGTCGTCAACATGTTGAAGCACGTAGATGACTTTATGATGACAAGTGAACCGGCGGGCTGTTTGTTCCACCAATCAAAAAGCGACTTAACCAGAACACTTGCCGCGCAAATTAAAAAAACGTTATAAAAACGTCGAAACAGCGCGCAACTTTTGAGAACATAGAATGTCGTAGCTAATAAGTATAGAAAAAATACATGCATATGATAAAATCGCGTTTATTCAGGTCAGAAGCTATACTAATTCGTGACTTGTTATGTGTCCGGTTTTTTTTCTAAGATTGCGAGTGATTGATTTCAGGTGGTGTCGTATCACGGTGAGTCGTCGCAGCTGATCGTGTGGAACCAGCGGCTCGGTAAAGTCGTTAGTCGTCAGACCGCCGTGGACGTCTGCTACATCCGGCTGTCGCCAGCGTCCGATAGAATGGCGCTCAGCGTGCGAGGCGGAACCACGGTCACCGGAAGTAAATCGGAACCGAGCGTTGGCGATGGCTCGACTGGAAGCGGATCGTCGGAGCTGATTCTGCGCAGTGCGGACAACCGCTTCGTAGTGTCGCTGAGCACTCCGGACTGCTGGGCGCCAGAGTAAGCCTATTTCTTCATACGATAAAATAAAGTAAATAGGCTGGTAATTATGTAACGCGTTAGCTGTGAATAACCTCGAACGCGCTGGGCATACTAGTAGAACGAAAAAAATATTTGAAATAGTTCGGAAGATCGTTCCTATTAGATGGACCGGCGTGTTCAAACGCACGTTTCCGACGCTTGAAACTGCAATATAATGAACGTTTTCGTCTCTGATTGATAATTCGATGTCTTTATGTCGGGTAACATTGCAGCTTTTGAGCTTACCACATGACATATTGTTGTTGTGTTTTTAGCAGTAATGCTGTGATTCGATGTTTTTTATCCTTCGCATTTTGTCGCGAATAAAAGTTAACCATTAAGCGGTCTCCTAATGCGCCAGATTACAGACGGGTCTTGCCTGAAGGTTAGGTGGATAACCAAATAATATGTCAGCACCGTGCGGACGTGTGTAGCTCGTTGTCGTGGTAACACTGAAAGGCCGAGTAAAAGAAACGTCAAGTAAAGGGTTTTGACAGGGCTAGGAAAAACTGAGTAACTGAAAAACCTAGAGTAATGGTTACTGACTGTATGTATGTCAAGCAACAGAAACGCCGAGTAATGACCATAGACTAGAAATGTCGAGTAATTAAAACAACTGATATCTAATAAAAATCCCGAAGCACAAATTCTATCAACAGTATCTGTTAAAACAAGTTAGGTACAATAAAACGATTCTGCACATCAAAAAAACGAAATTGTGCAATGTTTGTTTGCGTGGCACATAGAAACCGTAGTAGATGTAAATGCGAAAGTTAATTAACTAAAATAGGCAGTAGCAAGTCAATTTCTTGTCTACAGATGCCACATTTTTTCGTAGTTGCAAATATTTGATGTGCAGATAAATCACATAATCGTGCATGACCAGAAAGAACAAATACAATCTTAGCTCCTGTATTAGCCCAATAAATGTCCAAAAGTAATCTAACGACGACGAAGCCGTAGACACCGACACTAGAGAAGCAGCATTGGCTTCTTCTGGTTATAACGGCAAACATGTTACAAGCCTAAGCTTATACCGGCTCGTCGTGATCTTTATGGTGTTTACACTATCTAGCAAACGTTCAGCAAACTTCCAGCAGAGGTCCAGCAAACGTCCAGCAATTAGCACGTGTATTTTTTAAATACATTTGCTGGAAGTTTGCTGGACGTTTGCTGTATCGTGTAAGCACCCTATTACTCAACTTTTCTATTACTCGGCATATCCAGTACTTGGCTGTTACTCGCAGTTTCCTTTACACGACATTTCCCGTTATTGCCTTTTACATAACGTTTCCTATACTCGACATATCCAATGAACGGCATTACTTGCATTTTTACTCAAGCATTCCATTACCCGACGTTTCAATTACTCGACGTTTCAGCGTTCCCATTGTCGTCGTTACAGGTGGAGCGACATGGAGTTCTCTGGCGATGGAACTGTTCTGGTCGGGTTGAGCGCTGACGCTGGGTGTGTTTGGAACGCTGGCAGCGGCGAGGCACTGGGCTTGTTCAACGTGGGAGGTCCGTGTGGCCAGTCAGTGGAGGTCATCGGCTGGCCGAGCAACGTGCACTCCTTACTGCATGACCCGGCTAACGAACGACTGCTTGTTATCGACCTCATCTCAGGTCAACCTATCAGTCAGTCAGTCAGAAATTTTCAAAATGGTCTCTAAGAAATAAAACTAGTAAACTACTGTAAGGTCGATTACGACATGGCGGTTTGGCTTAGTTGGTAAGATCGTTGGTCGCGTCAATGAAGTGGTCATTTTACCTACTAAGTTAGTTAGTGGCCTTGGCCTTGGCTTTTGCCTTGGCTTCAAAGATCGCTGGCCTTGGCCTTAGCCTTGACCTTGAAAATGCTGGCCTTGAACCCATCCCTGTCTCTTTTGCACTATTTGACGCCAATAAAGCAAACACAATGTGAATTATTGCAGTTTATTAAGTTTGTTATTCTGTTGCATTGCATTGCGAGAATAATCATAAATAAATTGCGGACTATCTGTGTATACAGGCGCGGTAGTGGCGGCAGCGGTGACCGATGGTCGCATGGAGGGTAAGCGTTCGGCTCGACGACTGCGCTTGTCTCCGCGAGGTGGCGTTATAGTCGGCGCGACAGACCATGGTGAACTCAGAGCGTTTGTGTGTCGCAACATGGCCTCAGCACGCCGACAGACGTCGCTACAAGCCATTAGATCCAGCTTCACCGCGCCTGTCATCACGTCGCCGAAATAACTTGAGACGTTCAGTGTTTGGTCGCAAAGCGTCGGAAGAGATACAAGAGACTGTGGCCTGTGGGGACCCAAAGGCACACAGCTTCAAGCCCAAGGGGACGAAAATTGAAGCAGATGCTCGAGGCGGGGACGGGGTTATTGGGGATGCGGGCGCGGCAGCCCCATCTTGAAGTTAGGGGTCTCAGGAGCGCTGCCGATGTAAGTGATGCCCCGACCGCTTGAAGGGTTCCGCTGGTGCCAGCATTTATAATAGCGGCTTCCTCAGAATATAATGCGGGTAATTTTTGATGACAAAAATCTGCACCCAAGTTTCCTTTTTGGGGGAAATGGGCTCATTGAAACTTCCGCTCTAAAAGATGTTTCCATCTCCCATTGTCCTCGGCACTTTTAACCACTGCCAACTCGTGACGATGATAAGGATTAAATGCAGGTAGTTGTGCGTAATAATTTGCAGCAATTTAACGTGAATATAATTCACCTGCAGCTGCTGACAGACAGAGAGCCAGTCCGAGACAGACAAATGATGATGACGATGATGATAATAATGATACTGAATCCGCACCAAACATTTCTCATGCAGCAATGATCTAAATAGGCCTTCGTTGAGAATTCTATTTTTTCCAGTCGCTGAAATACTTTTCAAAGCGAATGGTTAAACAGCAACCGGCGAGTTTCTCAGTGGGCCTGCATATCGAGAGAAGTAAAGTGCAGCTGTCGTTTGCATGGTGGTATCTCATAGTATAGCGTTTTGAGCAGTAGGCCTGTAATAATACGAATGCGTTGATAGTTTTTCAATATAATATTCGATATCAGAGACGTTTAGACATTTTATATGTACGTTATATATTTCTGTACAGCAATGTACAGGCAATGCTGTCCGATAGCAATTTATGCTTGCTTGCTGTCACTCTTTATTCCAACAGCGAGTTTGCTATTGATTATTTGCAATGGTTCCGCACTACCCCGGTAATACGGTAATAACGATCTAGTGTTGATCGGTGACGACTAGGCTATTGTGATCGGCTCAGTTTACTGAAGTTACAGATACACGATAAACAGTGTGATAGTGCTGATGGAGGCAAAAAAAGGCATAGACTTCATATTAAAATTGGTTGAAAACGTTCTCCAAGGCTACAGTAGGCATTAGGCTAAGTACAAAATTTCGAAGAAGTTGGAGTAGGACTGGGTGAACATTTTGTTAGTTGTGGTATTTTGTGTCTGCAGTTTTGTGCTGAAGAGTTGTCTTCACCTACGTTTATCACGATATTTTCTACACGTGATTCGTATCTGTCAGTGGATGCTGATCGCAAAATGTCTTGATATGCTTGTACCGTGTAACTATTTGAGCTGAACGACTGTTTATATTTGTGACACTGCTGTTTGTTGCTTTTATGTTATTTAATAACACTGTATACTATGTAATGTTCACATCATATTATGTGATTCTAGTGTATCGATTCACGCGGACGGTAAGCATTAAATAAACAATATGCCTACTCCTACTTTCTTTGAGAGTGGCTACTTGGCTACATTTCTGTTTCAAGCAAAGTACAGACTACAGTACTGCTGTAAATACAAGCTAGGTTTCAATGATAGGCCGGTTTAAGCGTATACTAATAATCTATCTTTAAAATAGAGATGTTTCAGTTTTGACTGCAATTGGCTGTGACGTCATATAGACGTCGTCACCATGGTGACGCATCATCAGCATCATAGCTAACGGCTACGCTGCAAAGCTGTGTAACGAGGCCGCAGGCCGAGTTGAGGCCCGAAGGGCCGAAAATGGATGCCGCAGGCCGATACTATGGCAAAGATCAAGCAGACAGGGAACTTAGCGACCTCTCCGTTTGTATACCAATAATTTTAACACGCGGATGCATGTTAGCACGTCGTCTAATAACCATGCATGCTTTCTAATACACTTGAAGTGAAAAAGTCAGGCTATAAATTTTAGGGCGCTGTCACTGCGCACAATACAATATTCAATACAATATTCAACCGGAGGACATTACGTTGTAATTTGTTAGCTATTTCAAGTCGAGCAAGTTAGATACCAGTGACAGTTTTATGCAAATTTGCTCAACTACATTAAATATATCTTCATTTTGGATAAACCTAATTTTCATTTTATTACTCATTATCTGTGTCATTATTTTTATTTAATACATCAAGTAAATGTGGCCGAAACAACAAAGCAGAAACTGCTGGTACAGCTATCCTCAAGGCCTAGGCCTAATGCAAAGAAGCCCAACTGAAAGGTAAACCGTACGTCGGTGTCCAAAGATCAGCATTATATAAATGAAGGGTCAGTTCAGTATATAATTATGCCTTTTAAAATTAAATTACTTAGGCCTATATTGCGGCACTAGTCAAAAATATTACGCCACTCGGTAGCAGGATGTTTAGCTTTGACGTGTTGCCCCCTAGAAGTTTTGCTTTAGCCTTGTCGTTTCGCGGTTCGCTTATAAAACGTTTCCTTTTCAAGCCGTTTCGCCCCTTCCTTCTAAACGCCGTATTCTCCGTCCATTTTCTCTGTCGCCTTGTATGCATCATCTTCTTCTTCGACGTATGGTCGAACTTCAACAAGTTGAAGACTCCTGACCAGAAAATGGATGCCGCAGGACTTTAGTAGGTCGAGTAACCTGAGAACTCGAGTTGAGTACTCGAGTCAAGTACTCGAATACTTGGCTCGGCTCTAATTATTATTTCGTTATATATCTTGGTTATCTTTGCTGTAATATTTTGCCTCTATGTTGTCGCGAACAATCTAAACAAAAACAATGGCGACGTGCGTGAGACTTCGTATGACATGCGTGTGTCGCTTGGGCCCGATTTTAAGACTACCGCGTCGTGTTTTGCAGACTACATGCAGGATCGAAGGTTTGAGGTCATATTGCAATTTCAGTGCACCAGGACGTCTTATCAGCACGTCGGCAACGTCTGTCACACGATCTGGCGTGTCCTCTCGTCTGTCCAGAGCCCGTCCTTCTAGTCTACTATCTGCGAGACCGATATGCTCGTTCATTCGATCTCTCGTCCACATGCCGCCTGCAGAATATCTGGGTTGCCGCGCTACGTCACCTATGACGCAATTTGCTACGTCACTGACGACGCAGTTGTCACGTGACTGGGCGTGTCAGGTGCGTGCGTTTTCCAGTGGCAGTGGCAGTGACGACTTCTCGTCGTCGTCGTCTGAGGGTGGAGACGAAGGAGAAGGCGCCGGCAGTGAAGATGGCGGCGACTCACCTGTGCCCGATGTGACAGTTGGCGGTGATCTGCCGCCGTCGATGGTGGCCCTGTCGCCCATGACTGTGCCGGAAGTTTGGCCGAGGGTCCCCGTCATTGCTGTTCGACGTCATCCGCTGTTCCCAAGATTTATCAAAATGATTGAGGTGACTACAGTGACAGGAAGAACTATAGGGTGTTTTGTGGTGCAGTTTGTATGATGTGTGTGTGTTAAATGTTCTGTCATTTTTCTTGATTCCATCTTAGCTACAGCATTTACCATTTAATAGTTAGGGTTAGGGTTACCTTGACATTTATAGTTTGGAGTATGTCTGAAACGACTTGCTGTCTGGTTAGCAGACGTGAAAGAAACATGATAACACTAATGTAAAATTATGACATTTGAAATTTCACTTTCAAGTGTGTATCTGAGGTGATGGACAGGAGGCCACAACATTACTGTCATAAAGCTGGATATTTGTTTATTTTCTCATCTCTGCAGCTGGTTTAGCTTTGCTGTTATTGTGTTTTGGTCAGATTGCCATAGCTTCACATCATGCATTGGATGGTTATTTTTGTTTGCTTTGTTTGCAGATATCTGATAAGAATCTGATTGACTTGATACGGAGGAAAGTGAAGTTAAATCAGCCATATGCCGGAGTCTTCCTGAAGCGTGATGATGAGTATGATACTAAAGAGTGACTCGGGGATGAACTA